>Ga0310345_10000321_pt1 | contig 80903 bp, 64 predicted proteins | sample HC15DNA20500_MG_FD_204667 | JGI IMG/M metagenome (GOLD analysis project Ga0310345, IMG submission 204667) | Marine microbial communities from station ALOHA, North Pacific Subtropical Gyre - HC15-DNA-20-500_MG | ecosystem: Environmental > Aquatic > Marine > Oceanic | place: Pacific Ocean: North...
ACATCTTGTTCACGTCGGCATAGGTCTGCGCGACCTCGTGCCAGCGGTCCTCGAGCCCCATCGACCGGGCCTGCGCCTTGAGGTTGGTGAACTGCCCGCCCGGCATCTCGTGCAGGTAGACCTCGGACGCCGGGGCCTGCATCCCGCTCTCGAAGGCCGCGTACTGGCCCCGCACCGCCTCCCAGTAGTTCGAGATCTCGCGCACGGCCGCAATGTCGATGCTGCTGGCGCGGGAGCCGTGCTTCAGCGCCTCCAGGACCGAGCCGAAGGTGGGCTGAGCGGTGTTGCCAGAGAGGCTGTCCATCGCCACGTCCACGCAGTCCACCCCCTTGGCGGCGGCGGCGAGGATGGTCGAGATCGCGGCCCCGGAGGTGTCATGCGTGTGGAAGTGGATTGGCAGGTCGACCGCGTCCTTCAGCGCCGGGAAGAGCTTTTCGGCCACCGCGGCGGTCATCACCCCGGCCATGTCCTTGATCCCGAGGATATGGGCGCCCGCCGCCTCCATCTCCTTCGCCATCTTGACGTAATAGGCGATGTCGTACTTGGCGCGGGCCGGGTCCAGCGCATCGCCGGTGTAGCAGATCGTGCCCTCCAGCACCTTGCCGCTCTCCAGCACCGCGTCCATCGCGACGCGCATGTTCTCGACCCAGTTCAGGCTGTCGAAGACCCGGAAGACGTCGACACCGGAGGTCGCCGCCTGCGCCACGAAGCTTTCGACCACGTTGTCGGGGTAATTGGTGTAGCCCACCCCGTTCGAGGCACGCAGCAGCATCTGTGTCATGATGTTGGGCATCGCCTGACGGATGTCGCGCAGCCGCTGCCACGGGCATTCCTGAAGGAAGCGGTAGGCTACGTCGAATGTGGCCCCGCCCCAGCATTCCACGCTGAAAAGCTGCGGCAGGTTTGCCGCATAGGCCGGCGCCACCTTGATCATGTCGAGGCTGCGCATCCTCGTGGCCAGCAGCGATTGGTGGCCGTCCCGCATCGTCGTGTCGGTGAAGAGCAGCTCCTGTTGCGCCTTCATCCAGTCGGCGACCGCTTGCGGGCCCTTCTCGTCGAGCAGGTTCCGGGAGCCGTAGTGCAGCCGCTCCTCCCGCAATTCGGGCATCCGCGGCGGCTTCAGGTCCGGGTGGGGTTTCGGACGACCCTGCACCTCTGGATGGCCGTTTACAGTGATGTCGGCGATGTAGGTGAGGACCTTGGTCCCCCGGTCCCGGCGATGCGGGAAGTCGAAAAGCTCGGGCGTCGTGTCGATGAACTTGGTGGTGTATTCATTCGACAGGAAGGTCGGGTGCTTCAGCAGGTTCTCGACGAAGGCGATGTTGGTGCTGACGCCCCGGATCCGGAACTCCCGCAGCGCGCGGTCCATCCGGGCGATGGCCTTTTCCGGAGTCTGGGCGTGGGCCGTGACCTTCACCAGCAGCGAGTCGTAATAGCGCGTGATGACGCCGCCCGCATAGGCCGTCCCACCGTCCAGCCGGATGCCCATGCCGGTGGCCGAGCGGTAGGCGGTGATCCGGCCGTAATCGGGGATGAAGTTGTTCTGCGGATCCTCCGTGGTGATCCGGGTCTGCAGCGCGTGGCCGTTCAGCCGGATGTCGCCTTGCGAGGGCTTGCCGGTCGCCTCCGACAGCGTCTTGCCCTCGGAAATCAGGATCTGCGCCTGCACGATGTCGATGCCGGTCACCTCCTCGGTGACAGTGTGTTCGACCTGCACGCGAGGGTTCACCTCGATGAAGTAGAAATTGCCCGTCTCCATATCCATCAGGAATTCGACGGTGCCGGCGCATTCGTAATTGACGTGACTGCAGATCTTGCGCCCCAGCTCGCAGAGCTCCTCGCGCTGTTCCGGCGTGAGGTAGGGGGCCGGGGCGCGTTCTACGACCTTCTGGTTGCGCCGCTGGACCGAGCAGTCGCGTTCGTAGAGGTGGTAGATCTGCCCGTGCCGGTCGCCGAGGATCTGCACCTCCACGTGGCGGGCACGCGTGATCATCTTTTCCAGATAGCCCTCGCCGTTGCCGAAGGCGGCCTCGGCCTCGCGCCGGCCCTCGCGGACCTTCTCGGGCAGCTCCTTGGCGTTCTCGATGGGGCGCATGCCCCGGCCGCCGCCGCCCCAAGAAGCCTTGAGCATCAGCGGATAACCGATCTCCTCGGCCTCCTTCAGGATCGCGTCCATGTCGTCGCCCAGCACCTCGGTCGCCGGGATCACCGGCACGCCCGCAGCCATCGCGACCTTCCGGGCGCTGGCCTTGTCGCCGAGCGCGCGCATCGTCTCGGCCCGCGGGCCGATGAAGGTGATGCCGGCGGCATCGCAGGCCTCCACGAATTCCGGGTTCTCCGACAAGAGCCCATAGCCCGGGTGAATCGCGTCGGCGCCGGACATCTTGGCGACGCGGATGATCTCGGGGATGCTCAGGTAGGCCGCGACGGGCCCGAGCCCCGCGCCGATGCGATAGGCCTCGTCCGCCTTGAAACGGTGCAGGCCCAGCTTGTCCTCCTCCGCGAAGACCGCGACCGTCTTCTTCCCCATCTCGTTGGCGGCCCGCATGATGCGGATCGCGATCTCGCCGCGGTTCGCGATGAGGATTTTCTTGAAATCGGTCATGGGAGGCTCCTTCGATACGGGCCCGAAGGCCGCGCGATATCCCGACAGGAAACATGACGCTGCGATGCAGCGCAAGGGCGGTTTGCGATCTTGCGACTTAGCAAAGCGACGTTTTCAAACAGCAAAATCAGGCGAAACCGCCAACTTTGCAAATTCATTCCGGGCAGGGCTGCGTTCGGCGCCTTCCGGCCAGACGCCCGGCGGGGTGTTGCTTTAGACGAGCTTGTCCCAGAGGCGGGCGCGCACCTCCTCCGGCCGCGTGATCCCCATCTGTATCATGCCGGAGGTCATGTCCTCGGTCAGGATATGGCTGACGTGGGCCGCGCCCTCTGCCCCGAAGGCGGCGACGCCCCAGAGCCACGCGCGCCCGAGCATCACCATATCCGCGCCGAGCGCTATGGCCCGCAGCACGTCGAGCCCGGATTCCGTCGCCCCGTCGTAGATCAGCGGGAAGTCCGGGCCGACCGCCTCGCGCACCAGCGGCAGCGCCACCGCCGATCCGGGGCCGCCGTCGAACTGCCGTCCGCCGTGGTTCGACACCCAGATCGCATCGACGCCCGCCTCCTTCAGCATCGCCGCCTCGGACGGGACCAGCACGCCCTTGGCCACGATCGGCCCGTCCCAGAGATCCTGCAGCCGCTTGAGCAGGTCCATGTCGGGCGCGGCATGGGGCGCGAGGCCGACATGCCGGGCCGGCTCATGCTCCGAGGCGTATTTGGCGAGGCCGCGCACCGTGGGCGTCCCGGCCTTCGCCACCGCCAAGGCCCAGTGCGGGCGGAGCATCGACTGGAAGAAGAGCCGCGGCGTGATCGAGGGCGGCGTCCGCAATCCGCCCCGGCGCTGGCGCTCCCGGCGCGACGGGCCGGGCACGTCGACCGTCAGGATCAGCGTGTGAAAGCCCGCGTCCTTCGCGCGCTTCAGCAGGTCCTCGCAATGCTCCGGTACGGCGGGGGGATAGAGCTGGAACCACCCGTTCCCGCCGATATGCGGCGCGAGATCCTCGACCGAGGCCGCCGCCACCGTGGACAGCCCGAACGGCAGGCTCTCCTTCACCGCGTTCCTGGCGAGCGTGACCTCCGCCCCGGGCCAGAACAACCCCGTCATCCCCACGGGCGAGACGCCGAAGGGCCGCGCATAGCGCCGCCCGAGGAAGCTGGTGGACAGGTCCGGAACGGGCCGGCCCTTCAGCACGGCGGGGGCGAGGATCACCTCGTCCAGCGCATGGCGCGACCGCCGCAGGGCCAGATCGCCCCCGGTGCCGCTGTCAAGGTATTCCCAGGCGAAATGCGGAAGCCGGCGCTTCGCGCGGGCGCGCAGGTCGGCGATGGTCGGGTAGTCGAGATCGAGCGTCATGGCCGCGCGACATTGCTCATTCACATCTTGTTAGGCAAGCCGCATTACATGTGAACATCTGGTGAACATGCCCTTTCGCTCCGCCCCGATCAAGGGTACAATCCGGGGCCATGAGCAGTCACGACGAATTCGACGCCTTCGAAGGCGCCGCCGCCGCTTCGCTGTCATCCCGCGCGATGGCGGCCCGGCCCGCGCCCTATCTGGACGATCTCAACCCCGCGCAGCGCGCGGCGGTCGAGGCGCTGGACGGTCCCGTCCTGATGCTGGCCGGCGCGGGCACCGGCAAGACCAAGGCGCTGACGGCCCGCATCGTCCACCTGCTGCACACCGGCAAGGCGCGCCCGAACGAGATCCTCGCGGTGACCTTCACCAACAAGGCCGCCCGCGAGATGAAGAACCGCGTCGGGCGGATGCTGGGCCAGACGGTCGAGGGGATGCCGTGGCTCGGCACCTTCCACGCGATCTGCGTGAAGCTTCTGCGGCGCCATGCGGAACTGGTCGGGCTCAAGTCGAATTTCACAATTCTGGACACGGACGACCAGATCCGGCTGCTGAAACAGCTGATCGCGGCCAACAACATCGACGAGAAGCGCTGGCCCGCGCGGATGATCGCGGGAATCATCGACGGCTGGAAGAACCGGGCGTGGACGCCCGAACAGGTTCCGGCCTCGGAGGCCTCTGCCTACAATAACCGGGGCACGGAGATCTACGATCAGTACCAGCGCCGCCTGCGGGAGCTGAACGCGACGGATTTCGGCGACCTGCTGCTGCACATGGTCACGATCTTCCAGCGGCACGAGGACGTGCTGGCCCAGTACCAGCGCTGGTTCCGTTACATCATGGTGGACGAATATCAGGACACCAACGTCGCCCAGTACCTCTGGCTGCGGCTGCTGGCGGGCGGACATCGCAACATCTGCTGCGTGGGCGACGACGACCAGTCGATCTATGGCTGGCGCGGCGCCGAGGTGGGCAATATCCTGCGGTTCGAAAAGGATTTTCCGGGCGCCAAGGTGGTGCGGTTGGAGCAGAACTACCGCTCCACGCCGCATATCCTGGCCGCCGCCTCGGGGGTCATCCGGGGCAACGAAGGGCGGCTTGGGAAGGAGCTGTGGACCGACCGGGACGAGGGCGAGAAGGTCCGCCTGATCGGCCATTGGGACGGCGATGAGGAGGCCCGCTGGGTCGGCGATGAGGTCGAGGCGCTGCAGCGGGGCACCCGGGGGATGGCGCCGAAATCGCTGGACGACATGGCGATCCTCGTCCGCGCTTCGCACCAGATGCGCGCCTTCGAGGACCGGTTCCTGACCATCGGGCTGCCCTACCGCGTCATCGGCGGGCCGCGATTCTACGAACGGCTCGAGATCCGGGATGCGATGGCCTATTTCCGCGTCGTGACCTCGCCCGAGGACGACCTTGCGTTTGAGCGCATCGTGAACACGCCGAAGCGGGGGCTGGGCGACAAGGCGCAGCAGAACATCCAGGTGACCGCCCGTCAGCACGGCGTGCCCCTGCTGGAGGGTGCGCGGATCCTGCTGGCCGAGGGCGGGATCGGCGGCAAGGGGGCGGGGCAGCTGCGCGCGCTGGTCGAGGGAATCGACCGCTGGCACGACATCGCCCGGTGGCACACCGTGGCCCCGGCCGGAGAGGATGCCGATGCGGTGATCGAGGAGGGGCCGACGCCGCCCAAGGGCCTCGTGAACCATGTCGAACTGGCCCAGATCATCCTTGACGAATCCGGCTATACGGAGATGTGGCAGAACGACAAGACGCCCGAGGCGCCGGGCCGGTTGGAAAACCTCAAGGAACTGGTCAAGGCATTGGAAAGCTTCGAGAACCTTCAAGGCTTTCTCGAACACGTCAGCCTGATCATGGACAACGAGACGGAGGCGTCCGAGGAGAAGGTCTCGATCATGACGCTGCACGCGGCCAAGGGGCTGGAGTTTCCGGCGGTCTTCCTGCCGGGGTGGGAGGACGGGTTGTTCCCCTCGCAGCGTTCGATGGACGAATCGGGGCTGAAAGGGCTCGAGGAGGAGCGGCGCCTGGCCTATGTCGGCATCACCCGGGCGGAAGAAGTCTGCACGATCTCCTTCGCGGGCAACCGACGCGTCTTCGGCCAATGGCAATCGGCGCTGCCCTCTCGATTCATCGACGAACTGCCCGAGGCGCATGTCGAGGTGCTGACGCCGCCCGGCCTTTACGGTGGCGGCTACGGCGCGGCAGCGATGCAGAGCCAGATCCACGACCGGGCCTCGCGCGCCGACGTCTACAATTCCCCCGGCTGGAAACGGATGCAGGCGCGCCAGACACAGCGTCCCGTGGCGCAGCCGCAGGAGGTCCGGACGCAGGTGATCGACGCCAGCGCGATCAGCGCCTACACCGTGGGCGAGCGGGTGTTTCACCAGAAGTTCGGCTACGGCAGCATCACGGCGATCGAGGGCGACAAGCTCGACATCGACTTCGAGAAGGCGGGTTCGAAGAAAGTCGTCGCGAAATTCGTCATGGGAGCGGATGACGTGCCCTTCTGAGGTCAGGGTGAGGGATTCCTGACTGACCCTCCGTCACCGGATGGTGTAAGGTTAACGGTATTGAACGACCGAAGGCCTTTTTCCCATGTCCCGTTTCACTATCCTCATCCTCTCCCTTTCCGTCCTTGCCACCTCTGCGTTCACCCTGGAACGCGCGGTGGAGGCCCCCTCGACCCCGCCCGCGGGGCAGGGGGTGTCGCTGCTCTCGGAACTGACGCCCTGAGCACGTGGCGGAAAGCGGTTTTTGTTGCTTGACGCCCCCCGGGCTTGCCCCTAGAACGCCCGTCACGTTCGGGCGCACCCGGACGGGCAGCGAGCGGTTGTAGCTCAGTTGGTTAGAGTACCGGCCTGTCACGCCGGGGGTCGCGGGTTCGAGCCCCGTCAACCGCGCCACTGCCCCGTCCCGACGCTCCGCACGCAAGCGCGGTTGTAGCTCAGTTGGTTAGAGTACCGGCCTGTCACGCCGGGGGTCGCGGGTTCGAGCCCCGTCAACCGCGCCACTTCCCCCCCGGAGCGCCCTGCAGTCGTATAGTGGTATCTTGCGCATATATTTCCGGCGCGTAGGCCGTTTCCGGAAATTGGGGCTGCACAAAACACCCGTTTGACGTTCTTTCGCCCTATTTTTCATCGAGACGGGGTCATCAAGAAATGTCCCCCTCGAAAGGCAAACAATGCGGGTTTATGAATTTTTGGCGCGGCGCAACTGGCCGCGCACCTACACGGGCAAGATCCTTCTGGTCAGCTTCGTTGGTGTGCACGTTCCGATGTTCGGGGCCGTGGCCTATGCGCTGCTGGCCGATTCCACGCCCTTCATGGAACAACTGGATGTTCTGATCGCCATGTTGCTCGCCACACTGGTCGGCACCGCGGCGACGATGTTCGTGATGGCCGCGCTGCTGGCACCGGTGCGCCGGGCCTCCGAGGCGGCGCAGACCTACCTCGACACGCGCGAGACGCCGCGCCTGCCGACACGTTACACCGACGGCGCAGGCGTGCTTATGGCCAGCGTGCAGGAGGCGATCACCCGGCTGGACGCCGCGATTTCCGTGGCCGAGGCAGAGCGGGACGCGACCGCGCGCAACCACAATCAGAAGTTCCGCATGCTGGCAGGCATGAAACATGATTTCCGCACGCCCCTGACGGTGATCCTCGGCTTCGCCGACCTTATGAAGACGCAGGCCATCGGCGAATACGGCGGCGCGGCCTATCGCGACTATGCCGCCAGCATCGGCCGGTCGGGGCAGGACCTGATGCAGACGCTGCAATCGGTGCTCGATCTGTCGGACGCCGAGGCGCAGCGCGAATTCGAGGCGGAGCGCCAGCCGCTCGACCTGGTCCCGCTGGCGCGGCAGGCGGCAGCGCAGGAGCACTTCCATGCAGACCGGCGCGGCGTTTCGGTCGAGATCGACACGCCCAAGGGCGTGGTGGTGGACACCGTGCCCGCCGCGGCGCGCGACATGATCGCGGTGATGCTGCAGACCGCCATCGCCCGGGTGCCGGAGGGCGGCCGCGTTCGCCTTGTACTCGACGGGTCAGGCGCTCATGCCGTCACCGTGGAAGCCACCGACGCGGTTCTGACCACCGAGGATCTGCCGGCGTCGCTGTCAACCGTTGCTTCGGGTCTCGAGAGCGGGACCGGAGAGGACGGCACCACCGGCGCCGCGACGCCCACGACCCTGCGCCTGTCTCTCATCGACACCTTCTGTCACGCAATGAATGCGAAACTGGAGGTCGACCAGAGCGGTGAACGGTTCCGCCTGCGCGTGGCGCTCGACGCCGGGGCACCGGCGCTGAAGATCGCCGCGGAGTAACTTTCGCGAAAGGATCTGAAGGGGCCGTGTCCGCAGGGATGCGGCCCTTTTCAGTAGCTGTAGCCGAGCGCCGCTTCCTGCGCCGAATCGACACGCGCCCGCAGATGCGCGCGGTCCTGGGCCGGGAGGGCCGCGGGCGTTTCCGGGCGCGCCTCGATCGCGGGACGGAATTTCGACCCGAGGCGCCGGGCGATGCCCCGGAACGCGCCGTCGCGCGGGGGCAGGGCGAAGGCGGCCAGAAAGGCGTCGACCGTCTCTTCCGGCGCGGCGGTCAGATCCTCCATCCGCAGGATCGCCACGTTGCAGCCCCGCGCCGCAAATCCCAGATGCGCGGTCAGCTTCGCCTGCCGCAGCGCGAAGATGTCCGCAAAGCGCGCGCCGGTCAGCGGGTGCCGGTCCTGTTGCAGCGGCTGGCCGGTCAGGCCCAGCCGGGCGGCCACTTCGAAATAGCGGTCGCGGTCCACCAGCGTGTCCCATTCCGCGCGGATGAATTCGGAGAACGGCAGCGCCTGCATCACCGCGCTGCAGTGCCATGGCTTCGCGTGCATCGACCGCACCCAGTCCGCCGCGTTGCGCACGGTAACGACCGCCACCATGTCGGCGGGCACGGCGATCATCTGGGGAAAGCCGTGTTTCCAGCCCAGATCTTCCGACGGAGTCAGCGGCGTGTTCCGCCCCAGCACCCGCTTGGCGAAGTTGGTCCCGGAGGAGCGTTCGCCGAAGACCTGAAACCGGGTCACCGGCACGCCGGTGCGATGCGCGAAGAAGCGGCCGGTCTGGGCGAAATCCTCGGGCAGCAGGGCAGGGGTCCTTTCGATGCGTCGCGGGCGCAACGGCCCGCGTCTCACCGAATTTCCATGATTCTCCTTTCACCGCAACCGCGCTATCCTGCGGTGCCGGCCCGTCAGAGGCCCCGAGGAGAGAGGCAGAGCCGATGCAATCAACCGCCTGCGCCGTGACCATGCTGCGCGACGATCTCTTCTTTCTCGAGATCTGGCTGCGCCACTACGGCGGGATGCTGGGGCGGGAGAACTGCTATATCGTCGCCCATGGCCGCGACCCGCGCGTGCTGGAGATGGCCGGGGGCTGCAACATCGTCGGCATCCCCGGTGAGCATCACAAGAACTTCGACATGAAGCGCTGGCGGCTCCTGAACAACCTCGTGATGGGGCTGAACGCCTATTACGGCCATGTCATCGTGGGGGACGTGGACGAACTGGTGGTGATCGACCCCGAGGCCGGGATGACCTTGCTGGACTGGCTGGAGGAGGCCCCGCAGCGCCGGGTCTACACCCCCCTGGGGCTGGAGGTGCTGCATCTGCCGGAGGAGGAGCCGGAGGCCATCGCCGAGCGCGTGCTCGGCCCCCGCCGCCACGTCCGCCTCGCGCCGCATTATTCCAAGCCCTGCATCGTGTCGGTCGGCACCAAGATCGCGCGGGGCGGGCACTACACCCAGTTCGACAAGCTCTTCACGCCGGAGGCGCTGTACCTCTTTCACCTGAAATATGCCGATGTTGCCGCCTACAGTGCGGTGATGGACCGCCGCAACGCGGTGACCGAGGCGGTCGGGGTGGACAGCCACAAGGACGCCGCCATCGGCCGCCACTGGTTCGCCGAGGCGCGGGGCGAGGATCGCGCCGTCTTCGACGCCTTCGCCGCCATGCCGCGGGCGGAGGGCTTCGACATGCGCCCGGCGCGCAAGGCGATGCAGCGCAGCTGGCAACCGCGCGGCAGCACCGGGTTCTGGGAATTCGACCGGCCCGAGGACGACAGGCTGTTCCGTCTGCCCGACCGTTTCGCGGGGGCGTTGTGAACCGCCCGGCGATCCTGTCGCTCGATGAGGACCGGCAGCGGATCCTGCTGGCGGAGCTGTCGGACCTGCTGCAGGATATGGTCTTCGAGGAGGCGGCGGAGGTCGATCACTCCGGCGATGCGGTGCTGAGCGCCGTGGCCCGCGCCTTTGCCGCGCTCGGCGTGCTGGAGACCGACGGCGCGCGGATGCGCCTGACCCTGCCGCGCGCGGAGATCGCCCGCCGGATCGACGAGGCCCCGCTGGAGGCGCTGCCGCTGCCCGTCGACGTGCTGGCGGTCACGCTCTATGTCGCGCCCTGCCGTCCGGTGCCGGGGGCGGAGGCGCCGCGCCTGACCTTCGGCGCAGGGGTGGACGCCGTTCTGGACGCGCTCGGCCTGTCGGTCGGACCCGCCGGGCCGCCGGACGCAAGCCTGCACGCCATGTTGATCGATCTGGCACTGGCCGCGCCGCGCGGCGGGGTCTGGTCGGAAGACGAGGTGCTGATGCTGGGCGGCATGGCCCGCCACCTTGCCGCCACCGCGCCGCACGACGTGCCGCGTGCGCCGGGCAAGGACCCCGAGGCGATCGCGCGGCTGACCGAGGCGATCCGCACCCGTGCCCGCCTTGGCCATTGGCTGACCGAGGCAGAACTGGCGCGCCCGGGCGCCGGGCGCCCTTGGGGCGTGCTGCCGCAACTGCTGGTCCGGGCGCTGAGGGGGCTGCCGCTCTAGGGCGCCCCCGGGCCGGTTCAGGCCTTGGTCAGGGCGTCGAGAACCCGCGCCCAGCTCCGGATGCCCTTGTGGAACGAGCTCAGGTCGTATTTCTCGTTCGGGGAGTGGATCTGGTCGTCGTCCTTGCCGAACCCGATCAGCATCGCGTCCATCCCGAGAATCGACTTGAAGTACCCCGCGATCGGGATCGACCCGCCGCAGCCGACATAGGCCGCGGGCTGGGGCCATTCGTCCGACAGGGCGGTGCGGGCGGCTTCGAACGCCGGGTCGCCGGTTTCCATCTGCCCGGCCTGGCTGTTGCCGTGGCCCTTGAACTCCACAGTGCAGTCGGCCGGCAGCATCGACTGGACATACTCCCGGAAGTTCTGGCGGATCTTGAACGGGTCCTGCTGGCCGACGAGGCGGAAGGAAATCTTGGCGCTGGCCTTGGAGGGCAGGACGGTCTTGAACCCCCGGCCGGTGTAGCCGCCCCAGATGCCGTTCACCTCGCAGGTCGGGCGCGACCAGATCATCTCGAGCGGGGTGTACGCCTGTTCGCCCGCCGGCACGCCCAGCCCGACCGCACCCAGGAATTCCTTCGGATCGAAGCCGAGGTTGTTCCACTGGTCGAGCATCTCCTCGGACAGTTCGGGCACGCCGTCATAAAAACCGGGGATGGTGCAACGCCCAGTGGCGTCGTGCAGCGAGGCGATGATCTTCGACAGCACCCGGATCGGGTTCATCGCGATGCCGCCGTACATGCCCGAATGCAGGTCCTTTTCCGGCCCGGTGATCGTCAGCTCCTCGCCCAGAAGCCCGCGCAGCATGGTGATGATGCCCGGGGTTTCCTCTCCGAACAGCCCGGTGTCGCAGATCAGGGCGAGGTCGGCCTTAAGCTCCTCCGCGTTCTCCTTCATGAACGGCACGAGGGAGGGGGAGCCGCTTTCCTCCTCGCCCTCGAAGAAGAAGGTGATGCGGCAGGGGAGCTTGCCGTTCTCGGCCTGCCAGGCGCGGCAGGCCTCCACGAAGGTCATCAACTGCCCCTTGTCGTCCGAGGCGCCGCGCCCGCGGATCACCTTGCCCTTCGGCGTCTCCTGCACCTCCGGATCGAACGGATCGCGGTCCCAGAGCTCAAGCGGATCGACCGGCTGCACATCGTAATGGCCGTAGAACAGGATATGAGGGCCGTCGCCCTCCACATGGCCGATCACCATGGGATGGCCGGGGGTGGGGCGCTTTTCCGCCTTCACCCCGATCGACTGCAGATCCGCCACCAGCCAGTCGGCGGCCTCGTCGCATTTCGCGGCGTAGTCGGAATCGGTGGAGATCGAGGGGATGCGCAGCAGCTCCATCAGCCGCTCGGTCGCGCCGGGCAGGTCAGAGTCGATGCGGGAAAGGACGGCGTCGAGCGACATGGACAGAACTCCTTGGACATGTGCGGCGACCGTAACAGCGGCGGGGGCCGTGTCCAGCCCGGGTGGCCGCAGCGACGCGGAGCATCAACAAAACGGCAGAAACCGGCGCCATTTCCCCGGCTGGGGAGACGGTGTGCCGTTAACGAATTGAAAAGACGCTCCGAATTACCTCGGGTCAGGAAATCGTTGATTTGACATGCATCAATGTTGGGCGTTTCTGTCGCGGCTAAGCCTGTTGTGAAATCCGCAAGCTGGTTATATTGCGGGCACGTCCCGGCCATAGCCGCCCCAGGGCGACCCTAGGCCAGCCGCGCGACAGCGCCGCAAGCAACGGAGGGCAAGCCGAGATGGATTATTCGGCGCATCTGGATCGAAAGCTGGACGAGCTGCACGAGGAGGGCCGCTACCGGACCTTCATCGACATCGTGCGCCACAACGGCACCTTCCCCCACGCCACCTGGCACCGCCCCGATGGCGAGGAACAGCCGGTGACCGTGTGGTGCGGCAACGACTACCTCGGCATGGGGCAGCACCCGGTCGTGCTGGCCGCGATGCACGAGGCGCTGGAAGAGGCGGGCGCCGGATCTGGTGGAACGCGCAACATCTCGGGCACCACGGTCTATCACAAGCAGCTCGAGGCAGAGCTGGCGGATCTGCACGGGAAGGAGGCGGCGCTCGTCTTCACCTCGGCCTACATCGCCAACGATGCGACGCTGTCGACCCTGCCGAAGCTCTTCCCGGGCCTCATCATCTATTCAGACGCGCTGAACCACGCCTCGATGATCGAAGGCGTCCGCCGCAACGGCGGGGCAAAGCGCATCTTCCGCCACAACGACGTCGCGCATCTGCGCGAACTGCTCGAGGCCGACGATCCGGCGGCGCCCAAGCTGATCGCCTTTGAATCTGTGTATTCGATGGACGGCGACTTCGGCCCGATCGAGGCGATCTGCGATCTGGCCGACGAATTCAACGCCCTGACCTATATCGACGAGGTCCATGCCGTCGGCATGTACGGCCTGCGCGGCGGCGGCGTCACCGAACGGGACCGGCTGGCGCATCGGATCGACATCATCAACGGCACGCTGGCCAAGGCCTATGGCGTGATGGGCGGCTACATCGCCGCCTCCGCCAAGATGGTCGACGCGGTCCGCTCCTACGCGCCGGGCTTCATCTTCACCACCTCGATCCCGCCCGCCGTTGCGGCCGGGGCGGCGGCGAGCGTGAAGCACCTCAAGACCGATCAGGCGCTGCGCGAACGGCACCAGACCCAGGCGAAGATCCTCAAGACGCGGCTCAAGGGCCTGGGCCTGCCGATCATCGACCACGGCAGCCACATCGTCCCGCTGATCGTCGGCGACCCGAAGCACACAAAGATGATGAGCGACATGCTCCTCGACGGGTTCGGGATCTACGTCCAGCCGATCAACTTCCCGACCGTGCCACGCGGCACCGAACGGCTGCGTTTCACGCCATCGCCGGTGCACGGGCCGAGGGAGATGGACGCGCTGGTGCGGGCGCTGGACGAATTGTGGTCGCATTGTGCGCTGAATCGCGCCGAGCTCGCAGGATAACCTTATCGCTGGCTTACTTTTGACTTGTCGTGTGGTAGCCTCATCTTAATAAGGGCGCGACTCGAATCTTGGGGAAGTCTCGGGTTGCAAACCATAGAATGGGGCAGTCTCGGACGATGCGGCGTAGAATCCAGCCAGACATCGAGAAGCATGAAGCGCAACCGCGGAGCTTCGACGACTTCGAGTTGAAGCTCGGCGACGTCATGCGCGGGGAACGTGCCACGATGGGCAAGTCCCTTCTGGACGTTCAGCGCGAGCTTCGGATCAAGGCCGCCTACATATCTGCGATCGAGAACTGCGATCCCGATGCCTTCGACACGCCCGGGTTCATCGCGGGTTACGTGCGCTCCTACGCGCGCTACCTGAACATGAACCCCGACGAGGTCTTCGCGGCCTTCTGCGCCGAAAGCGGGTTCTCCACCCCGCACGGCGTCTCGGCCCAGGCTTCCTCCAAGCGCAAGGACGACCCGATCGTTGGCCGCCAGCTGCCGGTGGAAAAGGATCCCTTCATGCGCCCGGGCACGCCCTTCGTGCCGGAACGCGACGGATTCCTGGCCCGCATCGAGCCCTCCGCCATCGGCTCGGCCTTCGTTCTGATCGCCCTGATCGCCGGGCTGGGCTACGGCGGCTGGTCGGTGCTGAACGAGGTGCAGCGCGTGCAGGTCGCCCCGTCGGAGAACACGCCCGACGTGCTGACCGACCTTGACCCGCTGGAAGGCGCGACACGGCCCAAGCCCGAGGATGTGGCGCAGGCCGACGCCAGCGGCGTCTTCTCGCCCCCGGCCGAAGCGTTGGACCGGCTCTACCGCCCGCAGGCGCTGGACGTGCCGGTGATGGTCGCCCGCGATGCCCCGATCTCCACGCTCGATCCGTCGCGCATCGGCTCCTTCGCGGATGACCAGCGCCCGGACAATGGCACGGGCACCGGACTGGTCGACGACGCCCTGCGCCGCGCCATGGCCGAGGTCGAGACGGAGTCGACCGACGGCGTGACGCCGACCACGCCGCAGGTGGTCGAGGCGCCGGCGCCCGGCGTGTCGATTTTCGCCGTGCGCCCGGCCTGGGTCCGGGTGCGGGCCGCCAACGGCTCGATCATCTTCGAAAAGATCCTCGACGCCGGCGAAAGCTACGACCTGCCTCAGACCGAGGAGGCGCCTGTGCTGCGCGCCGGCATGTCCGGGTCGCTCTACTTCCGGGTCAACGGAGAGCTTTATGGCCCCGCCGGGCAGGGCACCAACACGATCCGCGACGTGGCTCTTTCGGTGAACGATCTGACCGGCAAGTATCAGGTCGCCGACCTGACCGCCGATCCGGTCGCCGCCAAGGTGGTCGCCGAAGCCCGGACCACCGAACCGGTGCCGCAGGTCCAGCAGGACTGATCCCTCGGGACATCGTGACCGGCGGGCGCATTGCGCCTGTCCTCCCGCGCCTGTATCTCTGCCCTGACCGCAAACGCCCGGAAGCCGGAGCCCGTCTCATGTCGCACAATCCCGTCCGCCCCTGGCGCAACATCGACCGGCGCAAGAGCCGCCGGATCATGGTCGGCTCCGTTCCCGTTGGCGACGGCGCGCCGATCTCGGTGCAGACGATGACCAATACCGACACCTCGGACGTCGCGGCCACCGTGGCGCAGATCCAGCGGTCTGCGGATGCGGGGGCGGATATCGTCCGGGTCTCCACCCCCGACGAAAGCTCCACCCGCGCGCTGCGGGAGATCGTGCGCGAAAGCCCGGTGCCGATCGTGGCGGACATCCATTTCCACTACCGCCGCGCGATCGAAGCAGCCGAGGCGGGCGCGGCCTGTCTGCGGATCAATCCGGGCAACATCGGGTCCGCCGACCGGGTCCGAGAGGTGATCCGCGCGGCCAAGGACCATGGCTGTTCGATCCGGATCGGCGTCAACGCGGGGTCTCTGGAAAGGCACCTGCTGGAGAAATACGGCGAGCCGTGCCCCGAGGCGATGGTGGAAAGCGGTCTCGATCACATCCGACTCCTCGAGGACAACGATTTCCACGAATATAAGATCAGCGTGAAGGCCAGCGACGTCTTCCTCGCCGCCGCCGCCTATCAGGGCATCGCCGAGGCGACGGATGCGCCGATTCACCTCGGTATCACGGAGGCCGGCGGCCTGACCTCCGGCACGATCAAGAGCGCGATCGGCCTTGGCAACCTTCTCTGGATGGGGATCGGTGACACGCTGCGCGTCTCGCTCTCCGCCGACCCGGTGGAGGAGGTGAAGGCGGGGTTCGAGATCCTCAAGGCGCTCGGCCTGCGGCACCGGGGCGTGAACATCATCTCCTGCCCGTCCTGCGCGCGTCAGGGCTTCGACGTCATCAAGACGGTCGAGATCCTCGAAGAGCGGCTGGAGCATGTGAAGACGCCCATGTCCCTGTCGATCATCGGCTGCGTCGTGAACGGCCCGGGCGAAGCGCTGATGACGGACGTGGGCTTCACCGGCGGCGGGGCCGGAAACGGGATGGTCTATCTGGCGGGCAAGCAATCGCACCGTATGTCGAACGCGCAGATGATCGACCACATCGTCGAGCAGGTGGAAAAGAAGGCCGCCGAGATCGAGGCCCGCAGCGCGGCCGAAACGCAGGCGGCCGAATAGCGGCGGCACCGGGCCCGGGCGGCCGCCACACGGCCCTGCACGGTCTGCCCATTCGGCGGGCAGGCGACCCCACTCTGCGCAGATGCACAGCGTTGCCTGTTTATTCCGACCCCTGTGCGCGCTACATTTCGTGCCAATCAACGCAGCAGGACTCATCATGACGCGCGCACGTGTGGGCATCATCACGAACCAGAATGTCGTCGACAACCAGTACCGCACCTATTCAGGCGGCGTGATGAACACGCAGGCGGTGGCCGAGGTGTCCGGCTGTCTGCCGCTGCTGATCCCGGCCGATCCCCGCTTCGTCAGCGTCGAGGAACTGCTGGACTGCTTCGACGGCTTCGTCCTGACCGGCGGGCGTCCGAACGTCCACCCCGAGGAATACGGCGAGGAGGCGACCGAGGCGCACGGCACCTTCGACCGGCACCGCGACGCGATCACCCTGCCGCTGATCCGGGCCTGCGTCGACCGCGGCCAGCCGTTCCTGGGCATCTGCCGCGGCTTTCAGGAGGTGGCGGTCGCCATGGGATCGACCCTCCACCCCGAGATCCGCGAGATCCCGGGCCGGCTGAATCACCGGATGCCGCCCGACGGCACGATCGAGGAGAAGTTCGCGCTGCGCCACAAGGTGACCTTCACCGAGGGCGGGGTGTTCCACAAACTGATGGGCGCGCCAGAGGTGATGACCAACACGCTGCACGGGCAGGGGGTGGTCCGCGCGGGCAAACGCTTCCGGATCGACGGCTACGCCCCCGACGGAACGCCGGAGGCGGCTTATGTCGAAGGCGCCAAGGGCTTCACCCTTTCGGTCCAGTGGCACCCCGAATACAATGCGGGCGAGGATCCCGTCTCCCGCCCGCTGTTCGAAGCCTTCGGCGCGGCGGCGCGAACCTGGGCCGAGCGCGGCGTGCCACAGCCGGTGCTGCAGAGCGCCTGACCCGACCCGCTCCGCCGCGCGGTGGATGGCTAGAACTGGCCACCGCCGATATGCACCTCGGTCCCGTTGACGCTTTCGCAGAGAGGGTTGCAGAGCCACATCGCCGCCGCCGCGATCTCTTCCGGCTTGATCAGGCGCTTGTGCCGGTTGACGTTCACCATTACATCGCGCGCCTCCTCGGCGCTCGCGCCGGTGCGTTCGGCGATCGAGGCGGTGTTGCGCTCGACGATGGGCGTGTCGACATAGCCCGGGCAGATCGAGTTGAACGTGTAGGGCTGGCCGATGAAATCCTCCCCGAAGGAACGCATCATCCCGATTACGCCGTGTTTCGACGCGGCATAGGCCCCGGCGCCGGCCGAGCCCTTGATCCCCGCGATGGAGGAGATGGCGATGACCCGGCCCCAATCGGTCCCCAGCATCGACTGCAGGCTCTCGCGCACCGTGTAGAAGCAGCCGTCGAGGTTCGTCGCCATGATCCGGCGCCAAAACTCGCCCGAGGTCTTGTGCAGCTTGCGCCCCTCGGCGATCCCGGCGTTGGCCACGCAGATCTGCACCGGCCCACGTGCGGCGACCGCCTGGGCGGTGACTTCGCGCACGGCGGCTTCGTCGGTTACGTCCATAGCCAGCGGGTGCATCCCGTCCTCTGCGACCTCCTCCAGAACCGAAAGCCGGCGGCCGGTGATGGTGACCTGTGCGCCCTCCGCGACTAGGGCGCGGGCGATGGCAAGCCCGATCCCGGTGCCCCCGCCGGTGACGAGCGCGTGTTTGCCTTGCAGATACATGATATCCTCCTGTGATTGGCGGCAACTTAACGAATGTCGCCCATTGGGCAAGCGCCGGGGGGGCTGCGGGGTGCGGGTGGTGCTGATAACGCTATCAACCGGCACAATCGGGCCATATGTCATTGAAAATCCCGCCCCGCTGCCCGAAGAAGAGCAACGGGGAGCGGAAACTCCGGCAGGACGGCCATTGCCGCGGTGCGGCACGGATAGGTTTGACACCGCGCGCAAGAACGGGCATGTCCGGCGCTGAGGATGCGCAAGAAAGTTGCGCGGTAATTTCTGCTGTTCCGGGTCGGCCCGGCGCGGCCGGGACCTTTGCCTGAAGGGAGAAGACAGACGTGAAGATCGGAACGCCAAAGGAAGTGTTCGAGGGGGAGGCGCGGGTCGCGATGACCCCCGACTCCGCCCGCCAGCTTCAGAAGCTCGGGCACGAATGCTTCGTCGAACGCGGCGCGGGCGAACGGGCCGGGTTCCTCGACACCGCCTACGAGGAGGCCGGCGTCACGGTGCTGGACAGCGCCGCCGCGCTCTGGGACACCGCCGACATCATCGCAAAGGTGCGCCCGCCCTCGGACGAGGAAGCCGGACGCCTGACCGCGGACAAGACGCTGATCTCGTTCTTCTACCCAGGTTCGAACGAAGCGCTGATGGATCTGTGCAAGTCCACGGGCGCCAGCGTCATCGCGATGGACATGGTGCCGCGGATCAGCCGTGCGCAGAAGATGGACGCGCTGTCGTCGATGGCCAACATCGCGGGCTACCGCGCGGTGATCGAGGCGGGCAACAACTTCGGCCGTTTCTTCACCGGGCAGGTGACTGCAGCGGGCAAGGTGCCCCCGGCGAAGGTGCTGGTGGTGGGCGCAGGCGTCGCGGGCCTTGCCGCGATCGGCACCTCGACCTCGCTGGGCGCGATCACCTACGCCTTTGACGTGCGGCCCGAAGTGGCCGAGCAGATCGAGTCGATGGGTGCCGAATTCGTCTATCTCGACTTCGAGGAAGAGGCGAAGGACGGCGCCGAGACGGGCGGCTACGCCGCGCCCTCGAGCCCCGAATTCCAGGCCAAGCAGCTTGAGAAATTCCGCGAACTGGCGCCGGACATTGACATCGTCATCACCACCGCCCTGATCCCGAACCGGCCCGCGCCGGTGCTCTGGACCAAGGACATGGTCGAGATGATGAAACCCGGCTCCGTCATCGTGGACCTTGCCGCCGAACGCGGCGGCAATTGCGAGATGACCATCCCGGACGAGAAGCTGGTGACGGAAAACGGCGTGACCATTGTCGGCTACACCGATTTCCCAAGCCGGATGGCGACGCAGTCCTCGACGCTTTATGCCACCAACGTGCGCCACATGATGGCGGATCTCACGCCCGAGAAGGACGGCGTGGTCGATCACGACATGGACGACGATGTGATCCGCGGCGCAACGATCGCCCACAAGGGCGAGATCACGTTCCCGCCACCGCCGCCCAAGGTGAAGGCGATCGCGGCGCAGAAGCCGAAGGAGAAGGTCAAGGAACTGACCCCGGAGGAGAAGCGCGAGGCCGAGATGGTCGCCTTCAAGGCCCAGACCCGCAACCAGGTGACGCTGCTGGCCGTCGGCGCGGTGCTGCTGCTCGGCGTGGGCCTCGTGGCCCCGGCGAGCTTCATGCAGCACTTCATCGTCTTCGTGCTCGCCGTCTTCGTCGGCTTCCAGGTGATCTGGAACGTCAGCCATTCGCTGCACACGCCGCTGATGGCGGTCACTAACGCGATCTCGTCGATCATCATCCTGGGCGCGCTGATGCAGATCGGCTCGGGCTCGTGGCTGGTCATCCTCCTCGCCGCGCTGTCGGTCTTCATGGCCGGGATCAACATCTTCGGCGGCTTCCTCGTGACACGGCGCATGCTCGCCATGTTCCAGAAATCTTAAGGAGCAGGGGATCATGGAATACGGATTCACGACGGCGGCCTATGTGGTCGCGGCTGTTCTCTTCATCCTCTCGCTGGGCGGCCTTTCGGGGCAGGAAAGCGCGAAACGGGCTGTGTGGTACGGCATCGCGGGCATGGGCCTCGCGGTCTTCGCCACGCTGATCGGGCCGGGTTCGGGCTTCTGGCTGCTCTCGCTCATCCTGATCGCGGCGGGCGGCGTCATCGGCGTCATGGTCGCGACCCGCGTCCAGATGACCGAAATGCCGCAGCTGGTTGCGGCGATGCACTCCCTTGTCGGCCTCGCGGCAGTCTTCGTCGGTTACAACGCCCACATCGAACTGGGCCGCGTGCTGGCGCTCGAGGATGCGGCGGCGCATGAGGCGCTCACCGGCTTCGCGGCGATCCTCGCGCACAAGACGCAGGTGGAGGTCAACATCCTGCGGGTCGAGCTTTTCCTCGGCGTCTTCATCGGCGCGGTGACCTTCACCGGCTCGGTGATCGCCTACGGCAAGCTGGCGGGCAAGGTCTCCTCCGCCGCGACGAAGCTGCCGGGCGGGCACATCCTGAACGCGGCGGCGGCCGCGATCTCGGTTATCTGCCTGATCTGGTACTTCAACACAGGCGGCTTTCTCCCGCTCTTCGTGATGACGCTGCTGGCGCTCTTCATCGGGTATCACCTGATCATGGGCATCGGCGGGGCGGACATGCCGGTGGTCGTCTCGATGCTGAACAGCTATTCCGGCTGGGCGGCGGCGGCGATCGGCTTTTCTCTGGGCAACGACCTGCTGATCGTGGTCGGTGCGCTGGTCGGCTCCTCGGGGGCGATCCTCAGCTACATCATGTGCAAGGCGATGAACCGGTCGTTCATCTCGGTCATCCTCGGCGGCTTCGGGGGCACCTCCGGACCGGCGCAGGAGGTCGAGGGCGAACAGGTGTCGATCGACGCCGACGGTGTGGCGCAGGCGCTGGAAGAGGCCGACAGCGTGATCATCGTGCCGGGCTACGGCATGGCAGTCGCCCAGGCGCAGCAGAACGTGGCCGAACTGACCCGCAAGCTGCGGTCCCAAGGCAAGGAGGTGCGCTTCGCCATCCACCCCGTGGCGGGCCGTCTGCCCGGCCACATGAACGTGCTGCTGGCCGAGGCCAAGGTGCCCTACGACATCGTGCTCGAGATGGACGAAATCAACGAAGACTTCCCCGACACGGACGTCGTCATCGTCATCGGCTCGAACGACATCGTGAACCCGGCGGCACAGGACGACCCGAACTCCCCGATCGCCGGGATGCCGGTGCTCGAGGTCTGGAAGGCCAAGAACGTCTTCGTCTCCAAGCGCGGGCAGGGGACCGGCTATTCCGGCATCGAGAACCCGCTGTTCTACAAGGACAACACCCGGATGTACTACGGCGACGCGAAGGATTCGATCGGCGCGCTGCTACAGAAACTCGGCTGATCCGGCCCGACCGGCCACAGGAAAGGGCGGCCCCTCAAGGGCCGCCCTTTTCGATTCTTCAAAAGCCCCGACAGAGCTGCAGCGCGCCGCACGGAGGCGGAGCGCGTTCCCTCGTTCATCTGGCCAGATAAACTCCCGCCGGAGGCGGCTCGGCATCGCGGCCGGGCGCGCCCACACGGTTCACAACGCCACCTTCGCCAGCGTCCAGATCCCCATCCCCAGCATCATCAGGTTCTCGGTCAGCGACACGAACCCCAGGGGCACGTTCGACCCGCCGCCGACGCAGGCGCATTTCAGTTCCCGCTTGTCGATGTAGACGGCTTTGAACACCGACACCGCCCCGACCGCCCCGATGAAGAGCGCCAGCGGACCTGACAACCACGGCAGCACGCCTGCGATCATCAGCAGCCCCGCCAGCGTCTCCCCATAAGGATAGATGTAGCCATAGGGCACCCATTGCCGCGCCAGCAGGTCGTAGTTCAGGAACATGGTCGAAAAACTCTCCACGTCCTGCAGCTTCTGGATGCCGAGCAGGACCATGGAGATCGCGACGAAGGTCGTGAAGGTTTCAAGCGACACCAGCGGCAGACCGGCCAACCACATCACCGCCAGCGCCATCAGGAACCCGGTGCCGAAGATCGCGATGACGGGCCGGTAAGAGGTCTCGTCCTCGCCCTTCACCGCATCGCCGAAGAAGGCGCGCAGGTCGTCGTAGCCGCCGATGCGCTCGCCTTCGATGAAGGTCTGGGGCGTGGTTTCCACGCCGTGCTTCTCCATGAAAGCGTCGGTCTGGGCCCGGGTCGTGAGGTGATGATCCTCGACCTCGTAGCCCTCGTGCTCCAGCAGCCATTTCGATTTCTGGCCGAAGGGGCAGAGGTGATCGGGCATGACCATGCGATACAGGATCGCCCGGGTCATCGCGCGGTCCTTCGGATCGGCCTGGTCGGGGCTGAGGGGGAGGGCGTCTGTCATGGCGGGGCTCCGTCGTGTCTCGGATGTCCCGAGATCAACGGGGAGCCCCGCCGGAATGTTCCTGGCGCGTGGCCGGTCAGCGCCCCCGGATGCGCGGGTCGAGCGCGTCGCGCAGACCGTCACCGAGGTAGTTCACCGACAGCACGGTGAGCGAGATCGCGAGGCCGGGCAGAACCACCCGCTCGGGGTATTGCTGCATGTAATCCACCCCGTCGAACAGGAGTCGTCCCCACGTCGGGAAGTCCGGCGGGAAGCCGAGGCCGAGGAAGGACAGCGAGCTTTCGGTGATGATCGCGTTGGCGATCCCCAGCGTGGCCGAGACCACGATGGGCGAGATCACGTTGGGGAGGATGTGCCGCCCGATCAGCATGCCGTTCTTGGTCCCGATGGAGCGGGCGGCGAGGACGAATTCCCGCTCCTTCAGAGCAAGCACGTCGCCCCGCACGATCCGCGCCGTCGGCATCCACGAGGTGATGCCGATGGCCGTCACCATCAGGATGAAGATCCCCGTCTCCGGCCCGAAGCTCGACGACAGCGAGTCCCGGAACAGCATCACCATGACCAGCAGCAGCGGCAGCAGGGGCAGGGCGAGGAACAGGTCCGTCGTCCGCATCAGCACGCCGTCGAGCTTGCGGTAGTAGCCCGCGACCACGCCGATCAGCGTCCCGAGGAAGAGCGCGATCAGCATCGCCACGATGCCGACGAGCATCGAAGTCTGCCCGCCCGCCATCATCCGCGCCAGCAGGTCGCGGCCCAACTGGTCGGTGCCGAAGGGGTGGGTCAGGCTCGGGCCCTGGTTGCGGGCGCGGATGTCGATGTAGCCCGGGTCGATCGTCCAGATGTAGGGGCCGATGAAGACGCCGATCAGGATCACGAAAAACACGATCCCGCCGGCCACCGCACCCTTGTGGTGGATGAACTGGCCCCAGACCTCGCGCCACTGGCTGCGCGGCGGGTTCGTGGGCACGGGCCCGGTGTCGAGTACGCCGTCGCCGGAGGGCACCGCGCCGACGGGGGCGATGTTCTCGGTCGCTGTCTGCTTGTCGTCAGTCATAGCGGATCCTTGGGTCGAGGATGCCGTAAAGCACATCCGCGATCAGGTTGAAGAGCACGATGAGGATCGCGAAGATGAAGGTCAGAGTCTGCACCAGCGGCACGTCGTTGGCCTGGATCGCGGTGATCAGCAGCTGGCCGATCCCGTTCACCTTGAATACCTGCTCGGTGATGATGGCACCGCCGAAGATCTGCGGGATGCCGAGCGCGATCACCGTCACGACCGGGATCATCGAGTTGCGAAGCACGTGGACGAGGACGACGGTCCGTTCGCCCAGACCCTTGGCGCGGGCGGTGCGCACGTAATCCTGGTTCAGGTTGTCCAGCATCGAGGCGCGCATGTAGCGCGACAGCTGTGACGTGATCTGCAGCGCCAGCACCATGACCGGCAGGATCATCTGGCTGAGCTGACGCAGGAAGCTGTCCCAGTCGTGGACCACCAGCGTCGTGTCGTAGATCGACGGGAACCAGCCCAGCTGGACCGAGAAGATCACGATCACCAGCACGCCCGAAAAGAACGGCGGGACCGAGAAGCCGACCATGGTCACGAAGGTCCCGACGTTGTCGAAGATCGAATACTGCCGGTAGGCCGAGTAAATCCCGATGGGGAGCGCGATGATGATCGCCACGACATAGGCGGTGCCCACGACCCAGAGGGTCTGCGGAATGCGCTGCCAGACGATGTCCATGACGGGCGAGCGGGTCTGCCACGACAGCACGCGGGCGTCGCCGGCGGAGAAGGCGGTGCCGAAGATGCTGTCGATCAGCACTTGCGGTTCCACCACGAAAAACTGGTACATCCATTTGCCGAAGCGGATCGGAAGCGGCTCGCCCAGACCGAGCGAGATCCGGATCTGTTCGCGCACCTCGGGCGGAATGGTCAGGGGAAGCTGCGCCGTGGGATCGCCGGGGGCGAGGTCCAGCAGCAGGAAGATCACGAGCCCGATGAACAGGAGCGTCGGAATCGCGAGCAGGAGCCTACGGAAGAAATAGGTCAGCATTCAGGCTTTGCGCCTCTCACAAACTGGCGGAAGGGGAACGCGAAAGGAGTGGGGGGCGGCCGTGGCCGCCCCCCGTCCGGGATGGATCAGTCCATCCGGTACCAGTCTGCGATGTTCCAGAGCTCGGAGTCCCAGTCGGTCATCTTCACGCCGCCGAGGCTGTTGGCGTGCGCCGACTGACCACCGCGGTGGACCAGCGGGACGATCGAGTAGCCCTGCATCATCAGGTCGTTCATCTGCTTGGCAAGCTCGCCGCGCTGGTCGAGCTCGGCGGTTTTCGACATTTCCGTCACCAGCGCATCGTATTCCTCGTTGCAGAAACGCTGGATGTTGGAGCCCTGCCACTGGGTGGCCGGGGTCGGGATTTCCGAGCAGCGCCAGTTGGCCATGTAGGCTTCCGGGTCCACACCGGCGAAGTTGTTGGTGTACATCTCGATGTCGGCGTAGAACTTCTGGAAGGTGTCCGGCGAGGACGGGTCACCGCCGAAGAAGACCGACGCGTCGATGTTGCGCAGTTCGGTCTCGACGCCGATCTCTTCCCACCACTGCTTGATCAGCGCCTGGGTGTCCTGGCGGACGGCGTTGGTCGAGGTCTGGAACAGGACCGACAGTTTCTGGCCGTCTTTCTCGCGGATGCCGTCACCGTCGGAGTCGGTCCAGCCCGCATCTTCCAGCACCTGCTTGGCACCTTCGATGTCCTGCGTCAGGCAGGCGTCGTTCGCGGTCGAGGCGTAGGCCTCGGGCGCGGGCAGCACGTTGCAGGTGGCTTGGCCGGCCTGGCCGTAACCCACGTCGACGATCAGCTGACGGTCGATCGCCATCGACAGCGCCTTGCCGACTTCGGGGTCGGTCAGGAACGGGTGCGGGTTTTCGCCGTCCATGAAGACCGAACGCTGATCCGGCCCGAGCGACGGGTCGGGGTTCGTCTGGTTCAGGTGCAGACGCTCGACCGATGTGCCGAAGGCGACGACCACGGTGCCGTTGCCGGCGGCTTCCATCTCTTCCAGCACTTCGGGTGCCAGCTGCAGGTTCCAGGCGTAGTCGAATTCGCCCGTCTCCAGAACCGACCGCGCCGCCGCGGCCGCGTCGCCGCCGCCCTTGAAGGTGATCGTGGCGAAGGCCGGCTTGTCGGCTTCGCGGTAGTTCGGGTTGGCGGAGAGCGAGATCACGTCGTTCGGACGGAATTCGTCAACCACGAAGGGGCCGGTGCCGATCGGGCCGAAGTTCGCGTCGGTGCATTCGGGGGCCTTCGCGCCCATGCATTCGGAGAACTGCGCCTTCTGGATGATCGGGGATTCAGAACCGACGAAAGCGGTGTAGGGGAAGGGCTTCGGCTCGGTGAAGTTGACCTTGACGGTCAGCGGGTCGGGCGCTTCCACGCTGGCCACGCCGTCGAAGTAGGACGACTGCGCGCAGCCGCCTTCGGGATGGGTGCAGTATTCCCAGGTGAAGACCACGTCCTCGGCGGTGAAATCGGATCCGTCGGACCACTTCACGCCTTCCTTGAGCTTGTAGGTGATCGACTGCAGGTCCTCGGACACGCCGCCGTTCTCGACGGTCGGGATCTCGGAAACCAGCATCGGCACCATCTCACCCGCTTCGTTGAAGCGGATCAGCGGCTCGATGATCATCGAGGAGGATTCGACTTCCTTCGTGCCGCCCGACAGGAACGGGTTCAGGGTCGACGGGGCCTGCCAGTAGATGATGTTGAGGTGCCCGTCCTCTCCTCGTTCGGCGTAAGCCGCCGGGGCGAAGGCGAGCGATGCTGCCGCGCCCAGCAATAGCGTTTTCACGTTCATGTCACACTCCTAGTTGGTGTGCTCCGGTCTCTTCACGGACCGGGCTTGCGGATCGTGGCCTTGTCCCCCGTGGATGGCGGCCGACGCTCCAGACTTCCCGAAAGGCCTGCCGGCCCCTCCCCACGGTTGCGACTCATCGAAAACGGGTTGCGATTAAAATGCAAGCCCGGGGTTTACGTGACCCTAGGGGAGGTGAGGCGGCTGTTTGACATTCGGGCAGGTAGGTCGCTAGCGTCTGCTCATCTCCTGACAAGGACACACCATATGCTGGACCATGCGCTTGCCCGTATCGAGAACCTGAGGGTCGAGTTCGAGACCAAGGACGGGACCGTTGTCGGCGTCGAAGACGTCTCCTTCTCGATCAAGCCCGGAGAGACCGTGGCGGTCGTGGGTGAATCCGGATCGGGCAAGTCCGTCTCCTCCCTCTCGCTGATGCGGCTGGTGGAATACGGCGGCGGCGCGATCACCGGCGGCAAGCTGCTGTTCGATCGCAAGAAGGGGGGCGAGATCGACCTCGCCTCGACCGACCAGGATCTGATGCGCACGATTCGCGGCAACGAGATCGGCATGATCTTCCAGGAGCCGATGACCGCGCTGAACCCGGTCTTCACCGTCGGCAAGCAACTGACCGAGGGGCTGCGCGTGCACCGCGGCATGTCAAAGGAAAAGGCACAGGCGCGGGCGCTGGAACTGCTGAAACAGGTCCGGATCCCGGAACCCGAACGCCGGCTGAAGCAATATCCGCACGAACTTTCCGGCGGGATGCGCCAGCGGGTCGTGATCGCGATGGCGCTGGCCTGCGAGCCGCGCCTGCTGATCGCGGACGAACCGACCACCGCGCTGGACGTCACCATCCAGGCCGAGATCCTCGCGCTGGTGAACCGGCTGAAGAACGAAACCGGCACGGCGGTGATGTTCATCACCCACGACATGGCCGTGGTGGCGCAGATGGCCGACCGTGTCGTCGTCATGTTCCGCGGCAACAAGGTCGAGGAGGGGCCGGTCGAGCAGATCTTCGAGAACCCGCAGCATCCCTACACCAAGGCGCTGCTGGCCGCCGTGCCCAAGCTGGGCGAGATGACCGGCAAGGCGCTGCCCGAGCCGATGAAGCTGTTCGGCGTCGAGGGCCAGAAGATCGAGCCGATCCCGGGCGAAGACCGCCCGCTGCTGGAGGTGCGCAACCTCACGACCCGTTTCGCCGTCAAGGGCGGGTTCTTCCGCCGCACGGTCGCGCAGGTGCACGCGGTCGAGGATGTCTCCTTCACCATCAACAAGGGCCAGACGCTCAGCCTCGTAGGTGAATCCGGCTGCGGGAAATCGACCTGCGGCCGCTCCGTCCTGCGGCTGGTCGAACCGCAATCGGGCCATGTCATGCTGGACGGCAAGGACATCATCGCGCTTGGCCAGCAGGGGCTGCGGAAGGCGCGGCTCGACATGCAGATGATCTTCCAGGATCCCTTTGCCTCGCTCAACCCGCAGATGCAGCTGTCGGACCAGGTGGCCGAGCCGATGCGCAACTACGGCACCCACAGCGGGCGCGACATGCACAAGCGGATCGAGATGCTGTTCGACCGGGTGGAACTGCCCCGGACCTTCATGCGCCGCTACCCGCACGAGCTGTCGGGTGGCCAGCGGCAGCGGGTGGCGATCGCCCGCGCGCTGGCGCTGAACCCCAAGCTGATCGTCGCGGACGAGGCGGTGTCGGCGCTGGACGTGAGCGTGCAGGCGCAGGTGCTGAACCTGATGATGGAACTGCAGGCCGAGATGGGCATCTCCTTCCTCTTCATCAGCCATGACATGGCCGTGGTGGAGCGGGTGAGCCACCGCGTCGGCGTGATGTACCTGGGCCGGATCGTCGAAATCGGCTCGCGCACCGCGGTGTTCGAGAATCCGCAGCATCCCTATACCCAGGCGCTGATGAAGGCCGTTCCGGTCGCGGACCCGCACCGGCGGAAGAAGGAAAGCGATCTGAACTTCAAGCCGATCCCCTCGCCGATCCACGGGCTCGACTACGAGCCCCAGCCGTCGGAATATCGCCGGATCGGGGAGGAGGATCATTATGTCCTCACCACCGACAGCGGGTATTGAACTTACGATGACGGGCCGGGGCGCGGGCAGGTCGGCAGTCGTTCAGGGGATGGAATGATCCCCCAAGACCTCGTGCCGTTCGCAGACCGCCTTCGGCCCGGCCGCGCCGGACCCGAACCTTGCAGCCCCCCATGGGATCGGTCCGCACGACCGGCCCGGCACGACAGCGCCGCGCGTGCCCGCCACGCGATCGGCCGTCACATGACATTCGCCGGGACGACCCGGCCGGAGAAAGACAGGAAAGACCGACGATGAGTGACCGTCTGACGCCCTACCAGATCATGGAGAAGCTGGTCAGCTTCCCGACCGTGAGCCGCGACACGAACATCCCCCTGATCGACTGGGTCGAGGACTACCTCACCTCTCATGGCGTCAAGACGTTCCGCCACCTGCACCCCGACGAACCCAAGGCCGGACTTTGGGCCCATGCCGGGCCCGAGGTCGAGGGCGCGGTCGTGCTCTCCGGTCACACCGACGTCGTGCCGGTGGACGGGCAGGCGTGGACGTCGGACCCGTGGGTGGTGACCGAGCGGGACGGCAAATACTACGGCCGCGGCTGCGTCGACATGAAGGGCTTCGACGCGCTGGCGATCTGGGCGGTGGTCGAGGCGCAGAACGCCGGCGTGACGCGCCCGCTGCAGCTTGCGCTGACCTATGACGAGGAGGTCGGCCTGATCGGCGTCGATCCCCTGATCCGCGATGCGCTGCCGCACTTCCCCAAGGGCGACGTCGCCATCATCGGGGAGCCGTCGACCATGGAGGTCGTCACCGGCCACAAGGCGGGCAAGGGCTATGCCGTCCATGTCCACGGCTTCGAGGTGCATTCCTCCATCGCCTACAAGGGCGTGTCGGCCATCATGGAAGGCGCGCGGCTCATCATGTGGGCCAACGCCATGAACGCCGAGGGCATGGCGAAGACGCCCGAGGGGGTCGATGCGCTCTTCGATCCGCCGTGGACCAACGTGCATGTCGGCATGATCACCGGCGGCACCGCCCACAACATCACGGCGAAGGATTGCGAATTCGTGCTGACCTTCCGCTGCGTGCCGGGCGACGACCCCGAGGACTGGGGCCGCCGCTTCCTGGACGAGGTCGCCCGGATCGAGGCCGAGATGAAGAAGGTCCGTCCCGAAGCCCGGATCGAGGTGTCCGAGAAGTTCTCGGGCAAGGGCCTGACGCCGGAGGAGAACGGCGCGGCCGAAGAACTGACCCGCCGCCTGACCGGCGACAACGGCACTCATGTTGTCAGCTACGGCACCGAGGCGGGCTATTTCCAGGCGCACGGCTTCTCCGCCGTGGTCTGCGGCCCGGGCGATATCGCGCAGGCGCACCAGCCGGACGAATACATCACTGTCGAAGAGTTCGAGAAGGGCCATGCCTTCATGCAGCGCCTTCTCACCACGTTGAAGGAGTCCTGACCATGCCCATCCGCAACCGTATCGCCGAACTGCAGACCGAGATCGCGGGGTGGCGGCAGGACTTTCACCGCCACCCGGAGCTGCTCTACGAGGTGCATCGCACCGCCGGAAAGGTGGCCGAAAAGCTGCGCGGGTTCGGCTGCGACGAGGTGACCGAAGGCATCGGCCGCACAGGCGTCGTCGCCGTCATCAAGGGCAAGACCGACACGAAAGGCCGGGTGATCGGGCTGCGCGCCGATATGGACGCGCTGCCGATCAACGAGATCACCGGCGTGGACTATGCCTCGGAAACGCCGGGGATGATGCACGCATGCGGCCATGACGGCCACACGGCGATCCTGCTTGGCGCGGCCAAGTACCTTGCCGAAACGCGGAATTTCGACGGCACCGCGGTTGTGATCTTCCAACCCGCCGAGGAAGGCGGGGCAGGCGGGCTTGCCATGTGCGAGGACGGGCTGATGGACCGCTGGAACATCCAGGAGGTCTACGGCCTGCACAACGCGCCCGGCCTGCCCGTGGGCACCTTCGCCATGCGCAAGGGCCCCACGCTGGCCTCCGCCGACCAGTTCGACATCACGATCCGGGGCAAGGGCGGTCATGCCGCACGGCCCCAGCTTGCCATCGATCCTGTGGTCACCGCGGGTCACGTCATCGTCGCGCTGCAAACCATCGCCTCGCGCAACATCGACCCGGTGAAGGAGGTCGTCGTATCGATCTGCACGCTGAAGTCCGACAGCGAAACGCACAACGTGATCCCGATGTCGGTCAAGCTGCGCGGCACGATCCGGACGCTCGATCCGGAGGTCCGCGAACAGGTCGAACCGCGCTTCCGCGCCATCGTGGAGAACACCTGCGCCGCCTTCGGCGCCACCGCTGAAATCGACTACGAGCGCGGCTACCCGGTGACGGTGAACCACGACGAGAACACCGACTTCGCCGCCGAGGCCGCCAGGGCCGTATCGACCGAGGTGAACACGAACTTCCCGCCACGCCTCGGCGGCGAGGATTTCGCCTACATGCTCGAACGGCGTCCGGGCTGCTACATCTCGCTCGGCAACGGGGATTCCGCGCCCCTGCATCACCCGGAATACAATTTCAACGACGACGCCATCCCCGCCGGCTGCAGCTGGTTCGCGGAGATGGTGGAGCGGCGGATGCCCGCCGCCTGAAGAAGGAAGACGAAAATGCCGATCAAGAACCGTTTCGCCGAGATGCACGAGGAGATCACCGCCTGGCGCCGCGATTTCCACGAACACCCCGAGATCCTTTACGAGGTCCACCGCACCGCCGGCATCGTGGCCGAGAAGCTGCGCGAATTCGGCTGCGACGACGTGATCGAAGGGATCGGGCAGACCGGCGTCGTCGGGATCATCAAGGGCAACACCGACACCAAGGGCAAGGTCGTGGGCCTGCGCGCCGACATGGACGCGCTGCCGATGCCCGACATGTCCGGCACGCCCTACGCCTCCAAGACCCCGGGCGCGTCCCATGCCTGCGGCCATGACGGCCACACCGCGATGCTTCTGGGTGCCGCGAAATACCTCTGCGAAACCCGCCGCTTCGACGGCACCGCCGTGGTGATCTTCCAGCCCGCCGAAGAGGGCGGCGCCGGCGGCCGCGCCATGTGCGAGGACGGGCTGATGGAGCGCTGGAACGTGCAGGAGGTCTACGGCCTGCACAACATGCCGGGCCATCCGGTGGGATCTTTCCACATCCGCCCCGGCGCGATCATGGCCTCGGCCGACGAGTTCGACGTCATCATCCGCGGCGTCGGCGGCCATGCGGCGATGCCGAACAAGACGGTGGACCCGGTGGTCGCCGCCTCGAACGTCGTGCAGGCGCTGCAAAGCATCAAGAGCCGCAACCTCGACCCGGTGAAGCAACTCGTGATCTCGGTCACCAGCTTCCGGACCGAGACGGACGCCTACAACGTGATCTCCGACAACGTGCACCTCAAGGGCACGATCCGGACGCTGGACCCTGCCGTCCGCGACCTCGCCGAAGACCGGTTCAAGCCGCTGGTGACCTCCGTGGCCGAGGCCTTCGGTGCCACGGCCGAGATCGACTACCGCCGCGGCTACCCGGTGACGGTGAACCACGACACCGAGACCGACTACGCCGCCGACGCGGCCGAGGCGATCTCGGGCACGGTGGATCGCAGCACCCCCCAGCTCATGGGTGGCGAGGATTTCGCCTTCATGCTGGAAGAGCGCCCCGGCGCCTACATCTTCCTCGGCATTGGCGAGGGGCGGCCGAACGTCCACCACCCGGAATACGACTTCAACGACGAGGCGATCCCCGCCGGATGCTCCTGGCTGGCCGAGATGGCCGAACGCCGGATGCCCGCGGCCTGATCGAAAGGAAGACCCATGCCCATCAAGAACCGTTTCGCCGAACTGCAGGCCGACATCACCGCCTGGCGCCGCGACCTGCACGAGAACCCGGAGATCCTCTTCGACACGATCCGCACGGCGGGCGTCGTGGCCGAGAAGCTGAAGGAGTTCGGCTGCGACAGCATCGAGACCGGCGTCGGCCGGACCGGCGTGGTCGGGGTCATCAAGGGGAAAACAGACACCTCCGGCAAGGTGATCGGCCTGCGCGCCGACATGGACGCGCTGCCGATCCTGGAGGCGACGGGACTCGACTACGCCTCCAAGACCCCCGGCGCAATGCATGCCTGCGGCCATGACGGCCACACCGCGATGCTTCTGGGGGCGGCGAAGTACCTCGCCGAGACGCGCAACTTCGACGGCACCGTCGTGGTGATCTTCCAGCCCGCCGAAGAAGGCGGCGGCGGCGGCCGGGAGATGTGCGAGGACGGGATGATGGACAAGTACGGCATCCAGGAGGTCTACGGGATGCACAACTGGCCCGGCGTGCCCCTCGGCCAGTTCGCGATCCGCCCGGGCCCGTTCTTCGCCGGCACCGACCAGTTCGAGGTGGTGGTGAAAGGGAGCGGCGGCCATGCCGCGAAGCCCAACGAGACGATAGACCCGACGGTCGCGACCTCGCAGCTGGTGCTCGCGCTGCAAACCATCGCGTCGCGCAACGTGGACCCGGTGGAGCAGATCGTGGTGTCGGTGACCTCCTTCGAGACGGCCTCGAAGGCCTTCAACGTGATCCCGCCCAGCGTGACGATCCGGGGCACCATCCGCACGCTGACGCCCGAGACCAAGAAGCTGGCCGAGGACCGCTTCAAGGCGATCTGCACCGCCACGGCCGCGGCCTACGGCTGCGAGGCGCTGGTCGATTGGCGCCCGGGCTATCCGCCGATGGTCAATTCCGAGGCACAGACCGAATTCGCCGCCGAGGTGGCCGCCGGGGTCGCGGGCAAATGCGACGTGGCCGAGATCACCATGGGCGGGGAGGATTTCGCCTACATGCTGAACGAACGGCCGGGCGCTTATATCCTGGTCGGCAACGGCGACAGCGCGCCGGTCCATACGCCGGATTACAATTTCAACGACGAGGCGATCCCGGCAGGATGCTCGTGGTGGGCGGAAATTGTCGAAAAGCGGATGCCCGCCGCCTGACCCGACCCAGAGGCGCGCCTGCGGCGCATTCTATCCATTTTGGCTGACGAGGGGGCGTCGCCCCCTCGAGCTCCCCCAGAGTATTTCCGACCACAGGAAGAGGCGGACCTCAGGTTCTGTCGCATGCCGCGCAAATGGGGCAAGCCGGTCCGTGTCTTCCTCTGGTCGGAAATACTCCGGAGGTGCGGGGGCTGGCCCCCGCGGGCGCGACGTATCAGCCGCCGGTATGGCTCATGTGACGCGAGACCTGACCGTCCGCCTTCTGCCGGGAATAGTCGAAATCGTGCCCTTTGGGCTTCCGCGCGATCGCGTCCCGGATCGCGGCGCGCAGTGGCGCGTCGTCCTTCGGGTGATTGCGCAGCGCCGGGCGGAGGTCGGCCATGTCCTCCTGACCGAGGCACATGTAGAGCTGGCCGGTGCAGGTCATCCGCACCCGGTTGCAGCTTTCGCAGAAATTGTGGGTGAGCGGCGTGATGAAGCCGATCTTCTGGCCCGTCTCCTCCAGCCGGACATAGCGGGCCGGGCCCCCGGTGCGTTCGGGCAGGTCGGCGAGGGTGTAACGCTCGGCCAGCCGGTCGCGGAGATCCAGCAGCGACCAGTATTGCCCGATCCGGTCCTCGTTGCCGAGATCGCCCATCGGCATCACCTCGATCCAGGTCAGGTCCATGCCGCGGTCGGCGCAGAATTCGGTGAGGGTGAACAGTTCATCCTCGTTGAAGCCCTTGAGCGCCACTGCGTTCAGCTTGACCTGCAGCCCCGCCTTCTGTGCGGCGTCCAGCCCGCGCATCACCTGCGGCAGGCGGCCCCAGCGGGTGACGCGGGCGAACTTTTCCTCGTCCAGCGTGTCGAGCGAGACATTCACCCGGCGCACGCCGGAGGCATACAGGCGCTCCGCATGGCGTTCCAGTTGCGAGCCGTTGGTGGTGAGCGTCAGCTCCTCCAGCGCGCCGCTGTCGAGGTGGCGCGACATCGCCTCGAAGAAGGTCATGATGTCCCGCCGGACCAGCGGCTCGCCGCCGGTGATCCGCAGTTTCTTCACCCCGAGCCCGACGAAGGCGGAGCACATCCGGTCCAGTTCCTCCAGCGTCAGCAGCTCCTTCTTGGGCAGGAAGGTCATGTTCTCGGCCATGCAGTAGACGCAGCGGAAATCGCAGCGGTCCGTGACCGAGACACGGAGGTAGGAGATGGGGCGGGCGAAGGGATCGATCAGGGGCGCGGTCATGAGGAGAAGGTAGAGCCGCGGCGGGCGGCTCACAAGGGGGCTGCGTGGATTGCCCGGGCGCGCCGTTCGCTCTACCTTGGAGGCATGACCATGCGCCACATTCTTCTTCTCGCCCTGTCCGCCACCGTCCTCACCTCCTGCAGCGCGCTTGAGCGGGTGACCCCCGCCGCCGCGCCGCCGCCGGCCTCCGCGCCGGAGCCGGTGACCGGGGAGAGCGACGCCGAACGTGCCGACGAGGCCGCGCCGCAGCCCGATGCCTCGGGCCGGCTCGGGACGACCATTGCGTCGCTGGGCGATCCAAGCCGCGCGGGGAACTGGCTGGAGACGCCGCTGGTCGATGCGGCGGCGCAGGGGCGCGTGGTCTACGAGGGCAAGAGCGTGGACGTCGACCTGATCCCGATTCCGGGCGAGACGGGTGCGGGCAGCCGCATGTCGCTGTCGGCCTTCCAGGCGCTCGGCGCGTCGATTACCGGCCTGCCCGAGGTCGAGGTGTTCCGGAACTAGAGCGCGAGATACTTGGCCGCTTCGCGCCGGGCGAAGGGCTTCATGCGCTCGCCATGCGCCTCGAGGAAGGCGCGGGCACGGGGGCGGTCATGTTTCGACAGATCCCGCACCCACCATGCCACCGCCTTCTGGATGAACCAGAGCGGGTCCTCCGCATATCCGGCGGCCCAAGCCAGCACGCGGTCGCGGGCGGCGGCCTCTTCGGGCGTCGGATGATTGGCGCGGGTGAGGGCGAGGGTCACGACCAGCGCCGCGCGGCGGGTCCACATGTGACCTGAAGTCGTCCAGCGCTCCACCCGGTCGAGCCGCGCGAGATCGGCGCTGATGCGGCGCTGTCCGGCGATGCAGGCGTGGTCCGCGATGGCCCAGCCGTCGAAATCGGGCACCCAACTGCAGATCATCTCCCACACTGGTTCGTCGTCCGGCCGGATGCGCGCCTGCGTCAGCAGCTTGGCGGCAGCGATCCGGGCCTCGTGGATGTTGCTGCGCCAGAGTGCATCGGCGAGGGAGAGGCGGTCGTCGATCGGCAGGCTGCGCCGCCACTCGGTCGCCAGATCGCTCAGCACCGGGTTCGGGACGCCGAGGTAGGGGCGCGCGACCTTGTGATAGGCCTCCATCCCCGACGCGCGGGCCGAATCGGCGCGGGACCGCAGCGCGTCGAGAGCGGCGTCGGGCGTCATGCCGCGGCGCCATCGTCCGGCGGAACCTCATCGGCTCCGGTAATGTACCGGCGACCCATGGCTGGCTACTCCACCGTTACGGATTTCGCGAGGTTGCGCGGCTGGTCCACATCCGTCCCCTTCGCGATGGCGGTGTGGTAGCTGAGAAGTTGCGCGGGCAGGGCGTAGAGGATCGGCGCCAGCAGCGGGTCGATCCGCGGCATCTCGATCGCGCGCCAGACGCCGTCGCCGGCCGCCGCGATCCCGTCCGCGTCCGAGATCAGCAGCACCCGCCCGCCGCGCGCCATGACCTCCTGCATGTTCGACACGGTCTTGTCGAAAAGCGCGTCGCGCGGCGCCATCACCACAACCGGCACGTGGCTGTCGATCAGGGCAATCGGGCCGTGCTTGAGTTCGCCCGATGCATAAGCTTCGGCGTGCAGGTAGCTGAGCTCCTTGAGTTTCAGAGCGCCCTCCAGCGCCAGAGGATACATCAGCCCGCGCCCAAGGTAGAGCACGTCCCGCGACTCCGCGAGGTCCTGACTTATCGCGCGGGTCTGTTCCGCACCGTCCAGCGCGGTACCGAAAACAGCGGGCAGTGCACGCAGCTTCGGCAGGATTTCGGCCAGCCGTTCGGGCGTGATCGCCCCCCGCTGGCGGGCTGCCTCCAGCGCCAGCAGCAGAAGCACGGTGAGCTGGCAGGAGAACGCCTTGGTCGAGGCGACGCCGATTTCGGGTCCGGCATGGATCGGCAGGACGAGGTCGCTTTCCCGCGCCATGGAGCTTTCGGTCGCGTTCAGCACCGACAGGATCGTCTGCGCCTTGCCCTCGCAATAGCGCAGCGCGGCCAGCGTGTCGGCGGTTTCGCCCGACTGGCTGACGAAAAGCGCGGCGGTGCGGGCCGGGATCGGCGGCTCGCGGTAGCGGAATTCGCTGGCGATATCGACCTCCACCGGAATGCGGGCCAGCGTCTCGAACCAGTATTTCGCGGTGAGGCAGGCGTAATAGGCCGTGCCGCAGGCCACGAAGGTGAGGCGGTCGTAGGCGGTGAAGTCGATGCCGTCGCCGGGCAGGGTGATCGCATCCCCCTTGATGTAATGCTGAAGCGCCTCGCCAATCACGCGGGGCTGCTCGGCGATCTCCTTGGCCATGAAGTGCTTGTGCCCGGCCTTGTCCACCTGCGCGGTGTCGAGCCGGATGGTCCGCGCCTCCCGGTTGGCAAGCTCGCCGTTGGCGTTCCGGATCTCGACCGACTGGCGGGTGACGACGGCGATGTCATCCTCCTCCAGATATGTGATCCGGTCGGTCAGCGGGGCGAGCGCGATGGCGTCGGAACCGACGTAGTTTTCCCCGTCGCCGTGGCCGATCGCCAGCGGCGGGCCCTTGCGGGCGGCGATCAGAAGGTTGTCGTCGGATTCGAACAGGAAGAGCAGCGCAAAGGCGCCCTCGAGCCGACGGATGGTCTTCGTCGCCGCCTCCACGGGGCTCAGGCCCTGCGAGAGGTAGAGGTTGGTCAGCAGCGCGACGGTTTCGGTGTCGGTGTCGGTCTCGTGCGCGATGCCGGCCTCGGCCAGCTCGGCGCGCAATTCGCGGAAGTTCTCGATGATGCCGTTGTGCACCACGGCGACCGGCCCGGCCTTGTGCGGATGCGCGTTGCCCTCGGTCGGCGCGCCGTGGGTGGCCCAGCGGGTGTGGCCGATCCCGGATTTCCCGCGCAGCGGGGAGTGGACCAGCAGGTCCGACAGGTTCACCAGCTTGCCGACCGCGCGGCGCCGGTCGAGGCGCCCATCGTCGATCGCCGCGATCCCGGCGCTGTCATAGCCCCGGTATTCCAGTCGCTTCAACGCCTCGACGAGGAACGGTGCCGCCTCGTGGCCGCCCAGATACCCGATGATCCCGCACATGTTGCCCTACCTTGCCTGCGACTTCGCTTTCTTCGCGCGAAGGATTTCGAAGAGTTTACGCGCCATCCCCGGTTTCGTCACCTGCCGCGCCCGGCCGAGGGCGAGGGCGCCGGGCTCCACGTCCTCGGTGATGACGGAGCCGGAGCCGGTCATCGCGTCATCGCCCACCGACACCGGGGCCACCAGCATCGTGTCGGACCCGATGAAGACCCGCGCGCCGATCCGCGTCCTGTGCTTGGAGACGCCATCGTAGTTGCAGGTCACAGTGCCCGCGCCGATGTTCGTCTCCTCCCCGATCTCGGCGTCGCCGATATAGGTCAGGTGGTTCACCTTGGCGCCCCGGTCGATGCGGGCGGCCTTGACCTCGACGAAGTTGCCGATGCGCACGTCCTCGGCCAGCTCCGCCCCGGGGCGGAGCCGGGCATAGGGGCCGATCACGCCGCCCCGCGACACATGCGCGCCCTCGAGGTGGGAAAAGGCGCGGATCCGCGCGCCGCTTTCCACCGTCACGTCCAGGCCGAAGACCACGTTCGGCTCGATCACGCTGTCGCGGCCGACGACCGTGTCAAAGGCGAAATGCACCGTCTCGGGCGCGGTCAGTGTCACCCCGTCGTCCAGCGCCTGCGCCCGGGCCCGGGCCTGGAAGGCGGCCTCGGCGGCGGCCAGTTCGGCGCGGGAGTTGATGCCCATCGTCTCGGCCTCATCGCAGGCGACGGCGGTGGCGGTGAGACCGCGCGACCGGGCGAGGGCGACGATGTCGGTGAGGTAGTATTCGCCCTTGGCGTTGTCGTTTTCCACCGCCGCGACCAGATCGAAGAGCGTGGCGCTGTCGGCGCAGACAACGCCTGAGTTGCAAAGCGTTATCGCGCGTTCCTCGTCCGAAGCATCAGCATATTCCACGATCCGCTGAAGGCTCTCTCCCTGCATGAGGAGCCGCCCGTAACGCCCCGGATCGGCGGCATGAAAGCCCAGGATGACCACGTCATGCTTCGCCCGCGCCTCGCGCATCCGCTCCAGCGTCTCCTCGCGAATGAAGGGCGTGTCGCCGTAGAGCACGAAAGCGTCACCCGAAAAGCCCTTGAGCAGCGGTGCGGCCTGCGCCACGGCATGCGCGGTGCCAAGCTGCTCCTCCTGCACCACGATCTCGGCGCGTTCGTCCCAGTCGCGCGCGGCGGCTGAAACCTGCTGCGCGCCATGCCCGGCCACCACGACGATCCGCGCGGGATCGAGCGCCGTGCCCGCCCGCATGGCATGGGCCAGCATCGGGGCGCCCGCGATTTCGTGCAGGACCTTGGGGAGGTCGGAATTCATGCGCGTGCCCATCCCCGCGGCGAGGATGACGAGGGCGGTATCCATCGGGCGCTGCTCCTTGTTCTTCGCCTCCGCCCGTTTTATCCGGTTTCCGGGGCCGTGCAAGGGTGGCCCAGGTCACGGGCTGTGACGGATGGCAACTTGGCAGGCGACGGAGAGCAGGCAGGATGGGCACGGTGATCTTCGATCTCGACGGCACGCTGGCGGACACCAGCGGCGATCTTCTGGCGGCGGCGAATGCCTGTTTCCGCGAGATGGGCGCTGGCGATCTGCTGGGACCCGAGGACGCGGCGGTGGCGCTGAACGGCGGCCGGGCGATGCTGAGGCTCGGGATGGAGCGGATGGGGCGCGCGGGCGACGAGGCCGAAGTCGACCGGCAGTATCCCCGCCTGCTGGAGCATTACGAGGACGCCATCGACCACCACACGCTGGTCTTTCCCGGCGCGATGGAGGCGATCGCGCTGCTCGCCAACGGTGGCTACCGGATGGGCATCTGCACCAACAAGCCCGAGCGTCTGGCGCAGATCCTGCTCACCCGGCTGGGTGTGCGCGACGCCTTCGGCTCGCTCATCGGGGCGGACACCCTGCATGTCCGCAAGCCCGACCCGGAGCCGCTGCGCGAGGCGGTGCGTCGCGCGGGGGGCGATCCGCTGCGCGCCTGCCTGATCGGCGACAGCCACACCGACAGGGAAACCGCGCGCGCGGCGGGCCTGCCCTCGGTCCTCGTGACCTTCGGCCCCTCGGGCCCCCACACCGCCGCGCTGGCGCCCGAGGCGCTGATCGGCCATTACGACGAACTGCCCCCGGCGGTGCGGCGGCTGCTGCCGCTGGCTTGACGGCGCGGGCGGCGGCGCGGAGGGTGCCCGGCATGGAACGTTTCACCGGCACGTTCACTCAGCAGGAGCCGATCGCCGAGGACGCGATCGCGGCAGCCGTCGCGGTGTTGCGCCACGGACGGCTGCACCGCTACAACACGGTCCCGGGCGAGACCTCGGAAGTCGCTCTGCTGGAGCGGGACTTCGCCGCCGCCACGGGGGCGCGCTACGCGCTCGCCGTCGCCTCGGGCGGCTATGCGGTGGCCTGCGCCCTGCGCGCCTGCGGGGTGCGTCCGGGGGACCGGGTGCTGACCAACGCCTTCACGCTCGCCCCGGTGCCCGGCGCCATTGCCTCGCTCGGCGCGGTGCCGGTCTTCGTCGGCGTGACCGAGGCGCTGACCATCGACCTCGAAGATCTTGCGGCCAAGGCGGAGCGGGGGCAGGTCCTGCTCCTCAGCCACATGCGCGGGCATCTCTGCGACATGGACCGGCTGATGGCGCTCTGCGACGCGCGGGGCGTGAGGGTGATCGAGGATTGCGCCCACACGATGGGCGCGCGCTGGAACGGGGTGCTGTCGGGACGGCACGGCGTAGTCGGCTGCTATTCGACGCAGACCTACAAGCACCTGAATTCGGGCGAAGGCGGGCTGCTGGTCTCGGACGACGCGGATGTAATGGCCCGGGCGGTGATGCTGTCGGGCAGCTACATGCTCTACGGCCGACACCTCGCCGGTCCGCCAGAGGAGGCCTACGCGGAGCTGCGCTATGACACGCCCAACGTCTCGGGCCGCATGGACAACCTGCGCGCGGCCATCCTGCGCCCGCAGCTGGCACGCCTCGAGGCACAATGCGACGCCTGGACCGAACGCTACCGCGTGGTCGAGGCGGGGCTGCGCGGCGTCCCGGGACTGACGGTGATCGAGCGGCCCGAGGCGGAGGCGTTCGTCGGCTCCTCGATCCAGTTCCTGCTGCTCGACTGGTCCGACGCGGCCATCGGGGACGTGCTGGCGCGCTGCGCGGCCCGGGGGGTGGAACTGAAATGGTTCGGCGGGGCCGAGCCCTCGGGCTTCACGTCGCGCTACGATTCGTGGCGCTATGCCCCGTCGGAGCGGATGCCCGCGACCGACCGCGTGCTGCGCGGCATCCTCGACATGCGCCTGCCTCTGACCTTCAGCCTCGACGATTGCGCCCTGATCGCGCGGATCATCCGGGCCGAGGTTTCGGCGGTCCGGCAGGCTGGCTGACCTGCGCATCCGCCGGACGGGGCGCTGGCGGCCACACCCGGGGGCTGTCTGCCCCCGGACCCCCGAGGATACGAAACCAGAGGAAGGCGGGGCGGGTCGCCTGCTTTCCTCTGGTCCATGTATCCCGGGGGAGTCGCCCCGGAGGGGCGGCGGGGGCAGCGCCCCCCTTGCGGCCTCCGGCCAGCGCCTACTCGGGGAGCTTCGTGTCCGTGCCATAAAGCGGCACGGTGGACATCGACAGCTTGGCCGAGCCGTCGGTCAGTTCCGCCGCATGGGCGAGGTAGATCAGCGTCTGGTTGTCGCGGTCGTAGATCCGCTTCACCCTCAGCGATTTCAGGATGATCGAGCGGGAGGTGCGGAACACGTCCTCGCCGTCCTCGTCCATGTCGATGTCGCCGATCTCGATCGGGCCGGTCTGGCGGCAGGAGATCGAGGCGTTCGAGGGATCCTCGAACCAGTTCCCCTTGCTCAGCCGGTCGATCAGGCCGCGCTCGAAATAGGCGATGTGGCAGGTGACCCCCTTCACATCCGGATCGGCGATCGCCTCGATGATGACGTCGTTGCCGACCCAGTCGACACCGACCTCCCCGACCTGTTCCGCAACGGCCGGGGAGGCGGCGAGGAGCGCCGCCGTAAGCAGCGCCCGCATCAGAAGCGGACCACGCCGTGTTCGCCCGTATGGGGTTTCTGATGGCTCAGATTCGCCTTGGCGATCTCGTAGAGGAAGCCGGCGCCGCCGTCAGTCAGCCAGACTTCGGCCGTGGCGGGCGTGAATTTCACCAGCCGGACATCGTCGTCCTCGCGCCCGTCCTCGAACCAGGCGCCGGCGACGGGCGACCAGAGTTCGTCCAGCTTCTCCTTGTCGTTCTCCACGGTCAGACGGCCTTCGATCTTGGCGTAGATCTTGGCGCTGGCCTCGGCAACGACGTAATGCACCGCCTTGCCCTCCTTCGCCGCGTCGTAAGCGTCGGTGCCTTCGGCGGTGATGAACCAGAGAACGCCGCGGTCCTCGTCCACGTAGTGGGTCATCGGCACGACACGATCGGGATCGGTGTGCAGCATCCCCGCGCGGACGCCGTCCATGCGGCTCCAGAAGGTGTCTTTCTGCTCGTGCGTCAGGTCTTTCATCGCATCCTCCAGTCAATTGCGCCGCCCCTCGGGCGGCCTCATCCTCGCAACGTCCGGCAGGCCGGGCAGTTCCGCGTCTTGACCCGACTCGGTTCACGTGCCAGTCATATGAACGAGTGTTCATTTATGCGGAGGAGGCGCCGATGTTCACCGGCTCCATGCAGTTCGATCTGGGCGAAGACGTGAACGCCCTGCGCGAGGCGGTCCACCGCTGGGCGCAGGAACGGCTGAAGCCGATGGCGGCCGAGATCGACCGGTCGAACGAATTCCCGCCGGCGCTCTGGACGGAAATGGGGGAGATGGGGCTGCTCGGCCTCACAGTGCCCGAAGACTACGGCGGGACGGGGATGGGATACCTCGCCCATGTCGTCGCGGTGGAGGAGATCGCCCGCGCCAGCGCCTCGGTCTCGCTGTCCTATGGCGCGCATTCCAACCTCTGCGTGAACCAGATCAAGCTGAACGGCAGCGAGGCGCAGAAGGCGAAATACCTGCCGCGCCTGATCTCGGGCGAGCATGTCGGCGCGCTGGCGATGAGCGAACCCTCGGCCGGGTCGGATGTCGTGTCGATGAAGCTGCGGGCCGAGAAGCGGAACGACCGTTATGTGCTGAACGGCAACAAGTTCTGGATCACCAACGGGCCCGACGCCGACACGCTGGTGGTCTATGCCAAGACTGACCCGGATGCCGGGTCCAAGGGCATCACCGCCTTCCTGATCGAGAAGGAGATGAAGGGCTTTTCCACCTCGCCGCATTTCGACAAGCTGGGAATGCGCGGGTCGAACACGGCCGAGCTGATCTTCGACGATTGCGAGGTGCCGTTCGAGAACGTGCTGGGCGAGGAGGGGCGTGGCGTCCGCGTGCTGATGTCCGGCCTCGATTACGAACGCGTCGTGCTGTCTGGCATCGGCACCGGCATCATGGCGGCGTGCCTGGACGAGGTGATGCCCTATATGGTGGAGCGCAAGCAGTTCGGCCAGCCGATCGGGAACTTCCAGCTCATGCAGGGCAAGATCGCCGACATGTACACCAAGCTGAACACCGCGCGGGCCTATGTCTATGAGGTGGCGCGCGCCTGCGACCGCGGACAGGTGACCCGGCAGGACGCCGCCGCCTGCGTGCTCTACGCCAGCGAAGAGGCGATGGTCGTGGCACATCAGGCGGTGCAGGCGCTTGGCGGCGCGGGCTACCTCAACGACAACCCGGTCGGGCGGATCTTCCGCGACGCCAAGCTGATGGAGATCGGCGCGGGCACGTCCGAAATCCGGCGCATGCTGATCGGGCGGGAGATGATGGCGCTGATGAACTGATGGACTCGCTGATCGAATACACCGCGCAGGGCAGCATCCTGCACGACCACTTCCACCTCGCGGTGGAGGCTTTCGAGTGGATCGCCGCGATCATCGACCTTGCCGCGATCGTTCTGGTGACGCTCGGCGCGGTTCGCTTCGTGATCGGCGTCACGCTGGCGGAACTGACGCTGGACGATTCCCGGCGGGTGCGGCGGACCAACCGGCGGCGGATCGAACTGGGGCGCTACATCCTCGCCTCTCTCGAGCTCTTCATCGTGTCGGACATCATCCATACGGCGCTGAGCCTCGCCTTCGCGGACATCCTGTTCCTTGGACTGCTGGTGATCATCCGGTCGATCACCTCCTATTTCCTCGACCGCGAACTGGAACAGCTCAAGAGGGAGTTGCTGGAATGACCGACGCTGCCGGACTGAAGGCGCTGATCTTCAACACGACGCTGAAAAAGATCCCCTCGGACAGCCACACGCAGCTTCTGCTGAACGCGGTGGCGGGGATCATGGAGGGGCAGGGCGTGGAGGTGGAGCAGATCCATCTGCTCAGCCACGAGGTGCCGCCGGGCGTCTATCCGGACATGACCGACCACGGCTGGGCGCGCGATGACTGGCCCGCGCTCTGGGAGAAGGTGAAGGCGGCGGAGATCCTCGTGATCGGCACGCCGCTCTGGCTGGGGGAGGAAAGTTCGGTCTGCCGGGTGCTGATCGAGCGGCTCTATGCCATGGCCGGCCTGCTGAACGACCGCGGCCAGTCGGTCTTCTATGGCAAGGTCGGCGGCTGCGTGGTCACGGGGAACGAGGACGGCATCAAGCACGCGGCGATGACGCTGGGCTTCGCGCTGAACCATCTGGGCTACACCATTCCGCCGCAGGCCGATTGCGGCTGGATCGGAGAGGCCGGGCCGGGGCCATCCTTCGGGGACGACATGGACGGTGCAAGGGCCGGGTTCGACAACGATTTCACCGCGCGCAACACCACCATCATGACGTGGAACCTGATGCATCTGGCGGCGATGCTGCGCGGCGCGGGCGGGATCCCGCGCGAAGGCAACGACCGCAACGCATGGTCGGACGGTGAGCGCTTCGGCTTCCGCCTGCCCGGAGGGGCGTGATGCTGCCCCACGGTGTTTCCTACGACGCGCTGAAGGCCGGGTTCCGCTGGGAGATCCCGGCGCGGCTGAACATGGCGGCGCAGGTCTGCGACGACTGGGCGGACCGCACGCCGGCGCGGGTGGCGATCATCGACCTGTCGGACGGACGGCAGGAGGTGAGCTACGGCGCGCTGCGCGACATGGCGGACCGTCTGGCGCTGGCGCTTCGGGCGCGCGGCGTGGGCGAGGGCGACCGGGTCGGCGTGCTGCGGTCGCAGGGGGCGTGGTGCGCGGCGGCGCATGTGGCCGCGTGGAAGCTGGGGGCGATCTCCGTCCCGCTCTTCAAGCTCTTCCGGGAAGAAGCGCTGGCCTCCCGCCTCGCCGACAGCGGCGCGCGGGTGGTGGTGACGGATGCGGAAGGTGTCGGGATGCTCTCCCGCTTCGACGCAGCGCCACTGGTGCCGGAGGCCGAGGCGCTGCCCGAGGGCCGCTGCGAGACGGCCGAGACGGGGCCCGACACGCCCGCCATCCTGATCTACACCTCCGGCACCACCGGCAGCCCCAAGGGCGCGCTGCACGGGCACCGGCTGCTGACGGGGCACCTGCCGGGGGTGGAACTGAGCCATGACCTGCTGGGGCAGGAGGGCGATTGCCTCTGGACCCCCGCCGACTGGGCCTGGATCGGCGGGCTCTTCGACGTGGCGATGCCGGCGCTGGCGCTCGGCGTGCCCGTGGTAGCGGCGCGGATGGCCAAGTTCGACATGAAGGAGTGCCTGAGTATCGTGCAGGAAGGGGCTGTCAGGAATGTGTTTTTTCCGCCGACAGCCCTGCGGATGCTGAAGGCCGCCGGCGCGGAACTGCCCGGTCTGCGCAGCGTGGCCAGCGGGGGGGAGCCGCTCGGCGCGGAGATGCTGGACTGGGGGCGTCGGGCGCTTGGCGTCACGATCAACGAATTCTACGGCCAGACCGAGTGCAACATGGTCGTCTCCTCCTGCGCCGCGCTCTATCCGGTGCGGCCCGGGGCGATCGGGCGCCCGGTGCCCGGCCACGAGGTCGCGGTGATCGACGACACAGGGGCCGAGACGGCGGGCGAAGGCGACGTGGCGGTGCGGCGAGGATCCGCTTCCATGCTTTTGGAATATTGGCAGAAACTCGATGAGACCGCCGCCAAGTTCCGCGGCGACTGGATGCTGACCGGCGACCGTGGGGTGCTGGAGGACGGCTACCTGCGCTTCGTCGGGCGGGAGGACGATGTCATCACCTCGGCCGGCTACCGGATCGGCCCGGCCGAAATCGAGGATTGCCTGCTCAGGCACCCGGCGGTCGCGACCTGCGGTGTGGTCGGAAAGCCGGATCCCGTCAGGACGGAAATCGTCAAGGGATACATCGTGTTGAAAGATGGTGTTCAGGCAGAGGATGTGCTGGCGGAGGAGCTGATGTCCTTCGTCGGATCCCGTCTCGCCAGTTATTCCCGCCCACGCGAGATTGCCTTTGTCGAGACCCTGCCGATGACCGTCACGGGCAAGGTGATCCGCAAGGAACTGAAGGCCCGCGCGGCCGCTGAAACGGAAGGTGTGAGCGGATGAAACTGCAATCGAGTGTGGTGCCGGGCAGCGAAGACTTCCGCTCCAACGTGAATGACCACCTGCAGGCCATTGATATCGTGCGCAATGCCGCCGAGGCGGCGACCGCCGGCGGCGGTGCCAGGGCGCGGGAGCGCCATGTCTCGCGCGGGAAGATGCTGCCGCGCGAGCGGGTGGCCAACCTGCTCGATCCCGGCTCGCCCTTTCTCGAGATCGGGGCGACGGCGGCGCATGACATGTACGACGGCGCGGCGCCGGGCGCGGGCATGATCGCGGGCATCGGCCGGGTCGAGGGGCGCGAGGTCATGGTCGTCTGCAACGACGCCACGGTGAAGGGCGGGACCTACTACCCCATCACCGTCAAGAAGCACCTCCGCGCGCAGGAAATCGCGATGGAGAACCATCTGCCCTGCGTCTACCTTGTCGACAGCGGCGGCGCGAACCTGCCCAACCAGGACGAGGTCTTTCCCGACCGCGACCATTTCGGTCGGATTTTCTACAACCAGGCCAACATGTCGGCCAAGGGGATCGCGCAGATCGCCGTGGTCATGGGCTCCTGCACCGCGGGCGGCGCCTATGTGCCCGCCATGTCGGACGTGACGATCATCGTGAAGGAACAGGGGACGATCTTCCTCGCCGGGCCGCCGCTGGTGAAGGCCGCCACCGGAGAGGTCGTGTCGGCCGAGGAACTGGGCGGCGGCGACGTGCACACCCGGCTGTCCGGCGTGGCCGACTATCTGGCGGAGGATGACGCACATGCGCTGGCGCTCGCCCGCCGGACGGTGGCCGGGCTGAACCGCGTGCCGTGGCAGGGCGTGGAATGGCAGACGCCCGAACCGCCGGCCTACGATCCGGAGGAGATCCTAGGCGTCGTGCCCGCCGACCTGCGCCAGCCCTACGACATCCGCGAAGTGATCGCCCGCGTCGTCGACGGCTCCCGCTTCGACGAGTTCAAGTCGCGCTTCGGCGAAAGCCTCGTCTGCGGCTTCGCACATGTGGAGGGCTGCCCAGTCGGGATCGTCGCCAACAACGGCGTTCTGTTCTCGGAAAGTGCGCAGAAGGGCGCGCATTTCGTCGAACTATGTTCGCAGCGCAAGGTGCCGCTGGTCTTCCTGCAGAACATCACCGGCTTCATGGTCGGCAAGCGTTACGAGAACGAGGGCATCGCCCGGCACGGCGCGAAGCTGGTGACGGCGGTGGCGACGACGGCGGTGCCGAAGATCACGATGCTGGTCGGCGGCTCCTTCGGTGCAGGGAATTACGGCATGGCCGGGCGGGCCTATCAGCCGCGCTTCATGTGGTCCTGGCCGATCTCGCGGATCTCCGTCATGGGCGGGCCACAGGCGGCGGGCGTTCTGGCGACGGTAAAGCGCGACGCGATCGAACGGGCGGGCGGCAGCTGGTCGGCCGAGGAGGAAGAGGCGTTCAAGCGCCCGACGATCGAGATGTTCGAGCGCCAGTCGCATCCGCTTTACGCCTCGGCCCGGCTCTGGGACGACGGGATCGTGGACCCGCGCAAGACGCGCGACGTGCTGGCGCTGAGCCTGCGCGCGACCCTGAACCGGCCCATCGACGAGACGCGCTTCGGCGTGTTCCGGATGTGATCGCGCCGGTGCAGGGAGGCGGAGCATGATCGAGACCGGGTTCACCCGCGCCTTCGGGCTGGAGCATCCCGTCGTCAGCGCGCCCATGGCGCGCGTCTCGGGCGGGCGGCTTGCGGCGGCGGTCAGCGCGGGCGGCGGGCTTGGCCTGATCGGCGGCGGCTATTGCGACCCCGATTGGATCGAGGCGCAACTGGCCGAGGCCGGGAACGCGCCGGTGGGCATGGGCTTCATCACGTGGAAGCTGGACCAGACGCCGGAGCTTCTGGACCGGGTCTTGGAGCGCAAGCCGCGCGCCATCTTCCTCTCCTTCGGCGATCCGGTGCCGTATGGCGACAGGATCCGCGCGGCGGGGGCGCGGCTGTTCTGTCAGGTCCAGACGGTGGCGGATGCAAAGCGCGCGGTCCATGCGGGGGCGGATGTGATCGTCGCTCAGGGGACCGAGGCGGGGGGGCACGGCGCGCGCCGGGCGACGATGACGCTGGTGCCCGAGGTGGCGGATTACCTCACCGGAGCCGCGCCGGGCGTGCACCTGCTGGCGGCGGGCGGGATCGCCGACGGGCGCGGGCTGGCCGCCGCGCTGATGCTGGGGGCGCAGGGCGTGGTCTGCGGCACACGGTTCTGGGCCAGCCGCGAGGCGCTGGTGCCCGAGGGGCAGATGCGCATGGCGCTCGGCGCCGACGGCGACGCGACGGTGCGCGGCAAGGTGATCGATTCCGCGCGCGGGCTCACCGACTGGCCCGCACGTTTCGACCTGCGGACGATGCGGAACGCCTTCGTCGATGAATGGACCGGGCGGGAGGATGTCCTCGCCTCGGACGAGACGGCCCGCGCGGACTGGGCCGCGGCGGCAGAGCGCGGCGACGCGGCGATGGCACCGCCCATTGTGGGCGAAGGGATTGGCGTGATCCGCGACGCGCCCGGGGCGGCGGAGATCCTCGCCCGGATGAGCGCCGAGGCCGAGGCGCGGCTGGCGGGGGGCTGGCGATGATCCGGGTCTGGCAGGGCGACATCACGACGTTTGATGTCTGTGCCGTTGTGAACGCCGCGAACCGGTCGCTTCTTGGCGGCGGCGGTGTCGACGGCGCGATCCACCGCGCCGCGGGGCCGGGCCTGCTGGAGGAATGCCGGAAACTGGGCGGCTGCGAGACCGGCAGCGCGAAGATCACCGGCGGCCACGATCTGAAGGCGCGGCACGTGATCCACGCGGTCGGCCCGGTCTGGCACGGGGGCGGGCAGGGGGAGGCGGCGCTGCTGGCCTCGTGCTACCTGACGGCGATGGACCTGGCCGAGGCGGCGGGCTGCCGCAGCGTGGCCTTCCCGGCGATCTCGACCGGGGTCTACGGCTACCCGTCCGAGGCCGCGGCGGAGGTGGCGGTGGACACGCTGAGCGCGTGGCTGGAGGGCCGCGAGGGATGGGAGGTGACGCTGGTCGCGTTCGACACGCGCACGGCGGAGATCCTCGGAAAGGCACTGGAGAGATGATGTTCGACACGATCCTGATCGCGAACCGGGGCGAGATCGCCTGCCGCGTGATCCGCACCGCGCGGGCCATGGGCCTGCGCACGGTGGCCGTCTATTCCGACGCGGACGCGGGCGCGATGCATGTGCAGATGGCCGACACGGCGGTGCATATCGGCGGCGCCGCACCGTCGGAAAGCTACCTGCGCGGCGACGCGATCATCGAGGCGGCCCGCGCCACCGGGGCGCAGGCGGTCCATCCGGGGTACGGCTTCCTTTCGGAGAACCCCGATTTCGTCGAGGCGGTGGAGGCGGCGGGGCTGACCTTCATCGGTCCCTCGGCAAAGGCGATCCGCGCCATGGGTCTCAAGGACGCGGCCAAGGCGTTGATGGTCGAGGCCGGGGTGCCGGTGGTGCCGGGTTATCACGGCGCCGACCAGTCCGACCCCGTGCTGACGCAGGCGGCGGAGGAGATCGGCTATCCGGTGCTCATCAAGGCCGTCGCGGGCGGCGGCGGCAAGGGGATGCGTCTGGTGGAGGATCCGAAGGATTTCGCCGACGCGCTGGCAAGCGCCCGGGGCGAGGCGAAGACGGCCTTTGGCAATCCCGACGTGCTGATCGAGAAATTCGTCACCAACCCGCGCCACATCGAGGTGCAGGTCTTCGGCGACGGTGAACGCGCCGTGCACCTGTTCGAACGGGACTGCTCACTGCAGCGCCGCCACCAGAAGGTGATCGAGGAGGCGCCCGCGCCCGGCATGACCGGGGCGATGCGCGCGGCCATGGGCGAGGCGGCGGTCAAGGCGGCGGAGGCCATCGGTTACAAGGGCGCGGGGACCATCGAGTTCATCGTGGACGGATCCGGGCCACTGCGGACCGACGGGTTCTGGTTCATGGAGATGAACACGCGCCTGCAGGTGGAGCATCCGGTGACCGAGGCGATCACCGGCGTGGACCTTGTCGAATGGCAGATCCGCGTCGCGGCGGCAGAGCCGATCCCGCTGTCCCAGGAGGACCTCACGATCACCGGCCACGCCTTCGAGGCGCGGCTTTATGCCGAGGACGTGGAGAAAGGGTTCCTCCCCGCCACCGGCCGCCTTGGCGCGCTGTCCTTTCCGGACGGGGTGCGGGCCGATACCGGGGTGCGCGCGGGGGACGTGATCTCTCCGCATTACGACCCGATGATCTCCAAGGTGATCGTACACGGCGCGACCCGCGAGATCGCGCTGCGCCAGCTGACCCGCGCGCTGCGCCAGACGCAGGTGGCCGGGACGGTGACGAACCTCGCCTTCCTCGCCGCGCTGTCGGAGCATGAGGGCTTCCGGCGGGGCGAGGTGGACACCGGGCTGATCGGGCGCGACATCGAAGCGCTGGCCGCAGTGGTGCCCGCGCGTCCCGCCGAGGTCGCGGCGGCGGCGATGGTGGCGCTCGGGCTCGACCGTGCGCCGGGGCGGTTCGACGGCTTTTCGCTCTGGTCGCCGCTGGTCCGCAAGGTGGCGCTGCGCCACCGGGGTGAGGAGACCGAGGTCGCGCTCGTCATGCGCGGGCGGGGCGACGCGTTGATCCGGACGGGCGAGGCGGAGGTCGCGGCGCTCTGGCAGGGCGGCGCGTGGCGGCTGGACGGCGGGGCCTTCCCGGCGCATCACGCGGAGGGCGGCCGGATCACCGTCTTCGGCGGCGTCGCGCAGGTGTTCGAGGCGATCGATCCGCTGGAACGCGCGGCCGAGGCGGGGTCCGGCGATCTGATCGAGGCGCCGATGCCTGGGTTGGTGAAGGTTCTGACGGCCAAGGCCGGACAGACGGTGAGCGTCGGACAGCGGCTCGCCGTGCTGGAGGCGATGAAGATGGAGCACGGGTTGACCGCGCCCCGCGACGGCGTCGTCGCCGAGGTGCTGGTCACCGAGGGCGCGCAGGTCGAGGCGGGCGCGCCGCTGATCCGGCTGGAGGGGGAAGAGGCATGAGGTTGCATCACATTCCGATGTCGCGCAGCTTTCGCGTGCTGTGGCTGCTGGCCGAAATGGGGGAAGAGCCGGAGCTTCTGACCTATTCCATCACCGACGGCTCGCTGCGGACGCCCGAGTATCTCGACCGCTCGCCCGCCGGCCGGGTGCCCGCGCTGGAGGTGGACGGCCACGTGATCTACGAAAGCGGCGCGATCACCGAGTATCTGGTGGAGAGCCGCCCGCAGCACGGGCTGGGCCGGCTGCCCGGCGATCCCGAGCGGGTGCCGTTCCTTGAGGCGATGCATTACGCCGAAACCATGGGCCACCTGATTGCCAACCTGAACCTGCAGTGGATCTTCCTGCGCGACCCGTCGCAGCGGTCCGACACCGTGGTGAAGATCGAGGCGCGGCGGCTGGAGACCACCATCGCGCCGCTGGAGAAACGGCTGGCGGGGCAGGAGTGGCAGCTGGCCTCGGGCTTCTCGGCGGCGGACACGATGCTGGGGTGGAATCTGCTGGCCGCCCCGCGCTACGTCCGGCTGGACCCGTTCCCGAACGTCCGCGCCTATGTCGAGCGGATGAAGGCCCGCCCTGCGTTCCAGCGCGCGCAGGCGCTGGACGGCGAACAGCGGTTCTACCGCAAGGATTTCTACGCCGTCGGGGAGGAGTGAATGGCCCAACCTGTCGAGATCTTCGAAATGGGCCCGCGCGACGGGCTACAGAACGAAAAGCGCGCGATTCCGGTGGCCGAGAAGATCGCGCTGGTCGATTGCCTCAGCCGTGCCGGGTTCCGGCATATCGAGACGGCAAGCTTCGTGAGCCCCAAATGGGTGCCTCAGATGGCGGGCAGCGCCGAGGTTCTGGCGGGCATCACGCGGGCGGAGGGGGTGCGTTACACCGCGCTCACCCCGAACCTGCGCGGCTTCGAGGATGCGCTGGCGGCGGGGGCGGACGAGGTCGCGATCTTCGCCTCGGCGTCGGAAGGGTTCTCGAAGGCGAACATCAACTGCACCATAGCCGAAAGCCTCGACCGCTTCGCGCCCGTGGCGGAGGCGGCGGCGAAGGCCGGGGTGCCGGTGCGGGGCTATGTCTCCTGCGTCACCGACTGCCCCTATGACGGTGCGGTGCCGCCGGCCGAGGTGGCGCGGGTCGCGAAGGCGCTCGACGCGCTCGGCGCCTATGCCGTCAGCCTGGGTGACACGATCGGGCAGGGCACGCCCGAGAGCATCCGCGCCATGCTGGAGGCGGTGCTGGCCGAGATCCCGGCGGACAGGCTCGCCGGGCATTACCACGACACCGCCGGCCGGGCGCTGGCGAACATCGAGGTGTCGCTGGACCTCGGGCTGCGGGTCTTCGACGCCGCGGTCGGGGGGCTGGGCGGCTGCCCCTATGCGCCCGGCGCGAAGGGCAACGTGGCGACCGAGGCGGTGCACGACCGGCTGGTGTCGCTGGGCTTCGACACCGGGCTGGACCGGGCGGTGCTGGACGAGGCCGCCGCGATGGCGCGCCGGATGCGGGAGGGATGAGGATGTACGAGACGGTTTCGATCGAGCGTGACGCGCGCGGGGTGGCATGGCTCTGGCTCGACCGGGCCGAGAAGCACAACGCCATGTCGGCACATATGATTGCCGAGATCACGGCGGCGGCAAAGGCGCTGGCGGCGGACGATGCGGTCCGCGTTGTGGTGCTGGGCGCGCGGGGGCGGACGTTCTGCGCGGGCGGCGACCTCGGCTGGATGCGCGAGCAGATGGACGCCACGCCGGACCAGCGTCGGCGCGAGGCCGGGGCGCTGGCCTACATGCTCAAGGCGCTGAACGACATGCCCAAGCCGCTGATCGGGCGGCTGCAGGGCAATGCCTTCGGCGGCGGCGTCGGGATGGCGGCGGTCTGCGACATCGCCATCGGGGTGGACACGCTGAGCATGGCGTTGACCGAGACGCGGCTGGGCCTGATCCCGGCAACCATCGGGCCCTACGTGGTCGCCCGGATGGGCGAGGCCAAGGCGCGGCGCGTTTTCTTCACCGGGCGCAAATTCGACGCGGCCGAGGCGGTGGCGCTGGACCTGTTGGCCCGCGCGGTGCCGGAGGCGGATCTGGACGCCGCGGTGGAGGCCGAGATCGCGCCGGCGCTCGACTGTGCGCCCGGAGCGGTGGCGCGGTCGAAGGCGCTGGTGCAGTTCCTCGGGCCGCGGGTCGGAGAGGCGGAGATCGACCATTCCATCGGCGAGCTTGTCGCCGCATGGGAAGGCGATGAGGCCCCGGAAGGCATCGGCGGCTTCTTCGAAAAGCGCAAGCCCCGCTGGCAATCGTCCTGAAGGTGCGGGCCGGGGCCTTCGTCCGGGCACCTACTTGTAGGCGAAGATCTCGTCCGCCAGGTCGATGGCGGCGAATTCGTCCTTTTCGGTCCAGTAATCCTGGTTCAGCCGCCATTCGCTGGCCTCGCCGCGTTTCGGCAGCAGGTGCTGGCCGCGCAGCAGGTAACCGGGGTTGAAATCCTCCAGGTCCGCCCAGTCGTGCAGCGGCATGTCCGGGTCCCGCAGGCGCGGCTCCACCCGGGTCTTCTGATGCGCCTCCATGTGATCCAGCAGCCGCGTCACGAACTGCGCGACCAGTTCCGCCCGCAGGGTCCATGAGGCGCGGAAGTAGCCCATCACCCAGACAAGGTTCGGCACCCCGGTGAACATCATCGACCGGTAGCCCACCGTATCGTGGAAATCGACCGGCGCGCCGTCCACGCTGAACGTGATGTCGCCCATGGCGCAGAGGTCGAAGCCCGTGGCCGTGGCCACCACGTCCGCCTCCAGCACCTCGCCCGATTTCAATAGGATTCCCTCGGGCACGAAACGCTCGATCTCGTCAGTGACGATGGAGGCCTTTCCGCTGGCCAGTGCCTTGTAGAGATCGCCGTCCGGGATCCGCGCGATGCGCTGGCGCCACGGCATGTAGGCCGGGGTGAAGTGGCGTTCGACGTCGAACGCGTCCCCAAGATGGCGCCGGGCCACGCCGATCAGCTCCGCCCGGACCGCTTCGGGTTCGGCAAAGCAGCGTTCGGTGAAATCGTGGCCCATGAGCAGCGTCTCGCGGCGGACGATCTCGTGGATCCAGCTTTCGTCCACCTGCAGTTTGCGCAGATGCGCGGCGATCGGGACCTCGTTCTTCTCGGACCGGAAGTAGGTGGGCGAGCGCTGCAGCATCGTCACATGCGCCACCTGGCCGGCGACATTGGGCACCAGCGTCGCCGCCGTCGCGCCCGAGCCGATGACGACCAGCCTTTTGCCCGTGCCGTCGAAATCCTCGGGCCAGTGCTGCGGGTGCACGATCTCGCCGGAGAACTCCTCCATCCCCGGCCAGTCCGGCGTATAGCCCTTCGAATGCCGGTAGTAGCCCTGGCACATCCAGAGGAACCGGGCGGAGACGCGCCGCTCCGTCCCGGTTGCGGCGTGCGTCGCCGTGACGGTCCAGAGATTGCGGCCGGAGTCCCATGCGGCGGTGGAGATGCGCCAACCGTAATGGATGTCGCGGCCGATGTCGTTCTCCTCGATCACTTCGCCCATGTAAGCGAGGATCTCCTCGGCCGTGGCGATCGGCGGGCCGACCCAAGGCTTGAAGCCGTAGCCGAAGGTGTAGAGGTCGCTGTCTGAACGGATGCCCGGATATCGGTGCGTGACCCAGGTGCCGCCGAAGCTGTCCTTTTCGTCCAGCACGGCGAATCTGTCTCCGGGCCGCTCCACGCGGAGGTACCGCGCCGCGGCCACGCCCGAGATCCCGGCACCCACGATGAGCACGTCGAGCGGGTCCACCAGCGCGTCCAGCGACGCCTCCGGCGCCACGTCTGTCATCTGGTTCATCGGTTCCTCCCTCCGCATGCCAGCCCCAGAACAACAGGAACACGTAACCCCGGCAAGTCCACGGGCGGAGCGCGTCGGCGCGTTTTCACATCGGTGGGAGAATGCGCGGCCGGGGGGAAGCTTCGGCACGGCGCGGCGACAGCCTGACAGCCTTGCATCGGAGGGGCGTGCGCAGCGGCAAGCCCCCGGAATGCACGGGAGGCCCGGCACCAAGGCCGGACCTCCGATGTCCAGGGAATTTGGCCCCGTTCAACCGAACAGGTCGTAGCTTTGCCCGTTGACCATGACGTTCAGGGCATCCTCGTCCGCGCCGTCGATCGCGACCCAAAGGATCTGGCCGGTGGGCTTGTAGGTGACATACGCTTCCGCGACGTCGTCCGCGCCCGCATTCTCGGCTGCGGAGAACTGCACGAGGAAGTCGTCACCCGTGGCGCTCTGATCGCCGCCGAAGACGAAGACGTCGTTGTCTCCGTCGAAGTCCTGCACGTAATCGGTGCCATGCCCGGTCACGCCCGCGTGGTAGATCATGTCGGAGCCGGAACCGGTGTTGATCCGGTCGTTCGCGAAACCGCCGTTGACGAAATCGTTGCCGTCACCGCCGAAAAGCACGTCGCTGCCTGCGCCGCCGGTCATGACATCGTTGCCGTTCTGGCCAACGAGCGTGTCCGATCCTGCGGCGCCAAGCACCATGTCGTCACCGGCACCGCCATAGACCATGTCGTTGCCCGCCCCGGCATCGATGTCGTCGGCCCCGTCGCCGCCGTCGATCATGTCGGCACCTCCGCCGGCCTTGATCGTGTCGACGCCGGCATCGCCGCGAAGCGTGTCGTTGCCGTTGTCGCCGATGAGGATGTCGTCTCCATCGCCGCCCGAGGCGAAGTCGTCGGCGGCCCCCCGATGGCTGTTGTCGAAGCCGTCGTCACCGTCGGCCCAGGACCCGACGTGGATCTCGTCGTTCCCGGCACCGCCGAAGATACGGTCCACGCCGTCCGCGAAGGCGTTGAACGTCTCGCCGGTTGCGCTGGACACGCGGCTGTCGTCGTCGCCGGTGATGATGTCGTCGCCCGCGCCGCCCATGATCGTGTCGTTGCCCACGCCACCGGCGTACGCGTTGTCGTAGTCTTCGATCCCGAGCGAACCCGCAGCCCCGTCATCGGCGGCGTTCACGGCGTTCTCGTCCGAACCGGCCATGATCGCATCCGCGCCCGTGCCTCCCGACACGACATCCATGCCATCACCGGCGGTGAGGATGTCGTTGTTGTCGCCACCCGTCACGACATCGTCGCCGCCACCGGCGCTGACGGTGTCATTCCCGGTTCCGCCCATCAGGGTGTCGGAGCCGGCATCGCCGATCAGGATGTCGTTGCCGCTGCCGCCCGAGGCGAAATCGTTGCCCGTGCCGGTGTGGGTGTTGTCGAAGCCGTCATCGCCGTCCGCCCAGGACCCGACGTGGATTTCGTCGTTGCCAGCGCCGCCGTAGATGGTGTCGTTTCCATCGGCCATGGCGTCGAAGGTTTCGCCCGTTTCCGAGGACACCCGGCTGTCGTCGTCGCCGGTGATGATGTCGTCACCGTCCCCGGCTGCGAGGAGATCGTCGCCGGCGCCGCCCGCATAAGCATTGTCGTAGTCATCAAGGGACAACGCGCCCGCTGCTGCGGTATCTGCGGCGTTCATGCGGTTGGTGTCGCCGCCGCCCGCGGCGAGCACGTCTGCACCGATCCCCCCGGACACCACGTCGGACCCGCGTCCGCCGACAAGACTGTCGTCGCCGCTGCCGCCGATCACCGTGTCGTCGCCTTCGTTGCCGTTGGCCACGTCGTTGCCCTGGCCGCCGTCGAGGACGTCGTCGTTGGCGCCGCCGCGGATGTTGTCATTGCCTGCGCCGCCGAACACGGTGTCTTCGCCCGCACCCGCATCGAAGGTGTCGTCGCCTTCGGTCAGCGTCGTGTTCATGCTGGTCCGGGTCATCTGATCCTCGAAGATGTCCAGGGCCTGCTCCATGTCGATCGACATCAGCTCGCCCGCACCAGCGGGAAGAAGCGGGACATAGCCGTTCTGGTCGCCGTCAACCTCGCCGTCCGTGCCCTGGCCGATGCCGGAGGGAACATCCACGCCATGAAGGACGATTTCCCGGAAGATCAGCGGGAAGAGGTCTTCGCTGGTGTAGCTGTTGCCTGTCACGGCGCTCATGAACTGGCTGTCGTCGCTCAGGTCGTAGGTGGTGACGAAGCTCAGGTTGCCGTCGGCATCCGCGCTCGGGAAGATCCCGTCTTCGTTCAGGAGGGGCAACAGGATGTCGCCGTAGCTGGGAACGCCCTCGATGACTTCGACCATCCCGTCGCGATCGGAGTCATTCTGCAGGCCGGGGGTCGTGGAATCGATCGCATTGCGATCATCGTCGAACAGGCCGTGGATGTGTTGCGCGTGCTGGACGTTCGGCGTGAGGCCCGCGGCATCGATCGAGAGGCTGAGGACCGAACTGTCATCTTCACGCGTCGACACGGCTGCCACGATCGAGCCGGTCACGCCCGAAGAATTCAGCGCAGCCAAATCCACCGAGTAGTATTGCTCCGCATCCTGCAGAACGTTCGAAAATTCCGTGTAGCTAGTAGAGTTTCCAGCCATGGTAACAGCCTCCCTGAAGCGTTGCGTGTGCCGGAGTCACGAATGCGGAGGTCAAAAGTTTCCCGAAATTTCTCTTTGTGGCAGGCCGCGGTGTAAATTGTTACCAAAGACCGGTCTTTTCCATCCTGTTTGATGGACAGTTCGCTCCTGCCAGAAGATGCACTTACGCCGCCGCATCGGCAGTGCACGGGGAGCAGGCGAGTGGATCTCCGAAGGGTGCCGCCGAAGTCGCAACTTCCGTCTCAGACCGCCATTGGACTCGCGCGTCCCGTCGTCCTCGGTGCGTCAATGCAAGCTCCGGCAAAGTCGGCCGAGGTTTCCGAATGCCGTGCGTCAAGCGGAAACAACTGATCTGCCGCGCGATGCGTTCTCGCATGGGACTGCAGCGCCCTGGTTGGAAAACTTAGCTTCGCATCTGCTTTCGAAAAGGGGCGGAAGAACAGGTCATCTGCGCGCGCCGCCTGCTCCTTGGGCCGATGATGGGCCTTGCTCCATGCACCGTACAGCGAAGTGTCGCGGAAATCGGTCACTGGCAGGTCGAACCGCTCTTCTACTTGGTTCAGGCATGCAGAAACATTGTGCGTGTCAGCGTTTACGGTGATCACCTGGCCAAATGGAAACATCCAAGCCGGATGAAACTGCTCACACAGATGGGAATCCGTCCGGGACACGACTCGCCGGTCGATCGAAGACAGAAAATGGGAAAACTGAGCGAGGCTGTAACCGTCCGACTTCGCGTCGATATCGAACCTTGCCGACATCGCATCGTCCACCAGGTTGTGTCGCAGCGAATGTCGATACTGGGACACCAGTCGGTTGGACGGTGTTCTGGTCACCTTAAGCAGGGTGTAGTCGGCCGGGTGCGCGATGGCATCGGCCAGATTGCGTGAGTACGCGTCGAGCTTGTAGTAGCAATTCACCCGAAATCTGTGCGGCCACTGATGGTAGTCCCTGGCCTGATCCTCAAGTCCCTCTTGTCTAAGAAACCAGACCAGCGTGTGAGTGCAGGCGCTCTTTGGCGAGAACGAGACGACGATCTTCCTGCGGCTCAGGATCAGCGGCGCAGGATCGGCTCCGAATACAACCTTGGGTGCCAACTGGGTGTATTCCGTGGTCATGCGTCGCTAGTATCACAGCCAGAGACCGACTGCGACGGGGATTGAAACAGTTCGCTGAGATGGTGGAACAGCAGCGCACCGCCCGAGGCGATGTACGGCAGGTATCCCAACTCGTCGAGGATCACCAACTCGGTTTTCACCAGGGTTTCGGCGATCTTTCCTGTCTTGCCTTGCGCCTTTTCCTGCTCGAGCGCAATGGCCGAGGATTGTCGCGGCGGGGCAGGGGATCAGCGGCCGGACGAGTGACTAGCGGGGCTTTTCTCGACTAGCTCAGCAGATCATACTCCGTCCCACCGATGGCGATGTTGATCTCGTCCAGTGCGCCGCCATCGACCAGTGCCCAGAGGATCTGGCTGTTGGGCTTGTAGATGACGAAGGCCTCCTGCACCCCCGCCGCGCCCGCGTTCGCGGTCTCGGTGAAGTTGACCTGGAAGTCCCCGATCGTTCCGGTGCCGCCGAAGACCAGCATGTCGCCCTCTGCGGCCGAGAAGTTCTGGACCCAGTCCGATCCGTGCCCCTCGACGCCCAGATGATAGAATCGGTCGGCATCGGCGCCGCCGTTCACCCGGTCGTGGCCGAAGCCGCCGTTGATGAAATCGAACCCGTCGCCGCCGAGGATAACGTCGGACCAGGTCTGACCGGTCAGAACGTCATCTCCGGTGCCACCGATGATCGTGTCGACGCCCGACGCACCGGTAATCGTATCGTTGCCCGCGTCGCCACGCAGCTCGTCGTTGCCATAACCGCCGTCGATGCTGTCGTTGCCGTTGCCGCCGTAGACCACATCACGCAGGTCGGCCGCGGTGGCGCCGCCGAAGACGAGGTCGTCACCGTCATTTCCGATCAGTGTGTCGGCCCCGTCGAGACCGCGGATCGTGTCGTTGCCGGCGAGGGCGTCGATCCTGTCGGCGCCCGCGGTACCGATCAGGAGGTCGCGACCTGGTGTCGGTCCTTCGTCTTCGGCGCCGGCCGCGCCGGAGAAGACGTAGACCCTGCCGTCGCCGAGGAAGTTGCCCGAGCTGTCCATCTCGCTCGGTGCGCCGACGATGATGTCCGGAATGCCATCACCGTCGATATCGCCGCCGCCGTCGAGGGCGTATCCGGCGTTGTCGGACGCGGCGCCGACCAGCCGCAGCACGCCGTCGTCCTGATCGCCGGTGATCGGAGAGTCACCGAAACGCACCAACTGGTCGAACGGCAAGAGCTCCGGTGTCCCGCCGCCATCGGCATCCTCGCGTCCCAGCACGAGGAAGACGTTGCCCGCCCCGTTCTGCGCGCCGGCGAAGCCGACAAGGAAATCGTCAATACCGTCTCCGTTCACGTCGCCTGCGCCGGCAAGCCCGGAGGTGAGGATGTCCTCCGGCGTTTCCTCGACCCCGCCCACCTGGTCCAGCGCGGGTTCGGCGGCATCGCCCTCCCGGTCGCCCATGATCCGGAAATCCGCCGCCGCATCGATCGACATCCGTCCGGTGACGCCACCTGCGCCGAACAGGTCAGACTGGCCGAGCAGCCCCCAGACCGCGCCGGTGTTGGTCTCGGCCCCATCATCCACGAGCGGGGCCATGACGGCGACATCGTCCAGCCCGTCATTGTTGACGTCGCCGAGGTTCGAAACCGTGAACCCGGTCGCGGCAAGCTCGCCGGTCGCCGGGCCTTCGAGGAAAACCGCCTGGCTCAGGTCGATCGTGGCAGGCGCGTTTGCCCCGCCGCGGATCACGAAGACGCCGCCCGAGGTGTATTCGTTGCCTTCGATGCCGTCGTTCAGGTTCCGCATCTGGCCAGCGAAACTGGCGCCGATCAGCAACTCGTCATAGCCGTCCCCGTCAAGGTCGGCGAAGGTGAGGGAATCGAAGAGACCGATGGCGCCGCCGAAGAAATCGGGCCTCATCCCGTCCGGGGTGTTCCGGGTTTCAACGAAGCCGCTCGTCATGAACCCGGCGGAGCCGTTCCCGCCGGCGATATCGCTGGCGATGTCGATGGTCGCAGCCCGCTCTGCGCTGCCGTAGATCGTGTAGACCCGTCCGAGGAACTGCGCGGGCGAGGGAAAGCCGCCCGGGATCTCCAGCACCGATCCGTCGGGCTGGTAGAGAATCCCCTCGGCCTGTGGCGTCCCCACGACGATGTCCCGGTAGCCATCACCGTTGAAATCGCCTTCGCCGGCCAGGGAAAGGCCCAGTCGGAGGGCGTCGGATTCGCCTTCAATCGCCGTGACAGCGGGTTCCCCGGCACCGGCTCCGGGCAGATTGGCGAGGTCGATCCGGTTCGTTCCTAGGTCGAAAAGCGCGTTCACAGATGAGCCGCCGTAGATCACGTAGCCGGTGCCTGGCCGGTGGTCATAGGTCGGAAACGGCTGATCCGGTGCCTCGATCTCGACGAAGCTTGGCGCGGCCAGGAACAGGTCGTCATATCCGTCGCCATCGACGTCGCCCGCCGCCGTCGCATAGAGTTGATCGTGCTCCAGCGCGCCCTGAACGTAGAACCCGTTGCCGGACAGTTCTCCGAAGTTGCCCATGAACCTAGTCAGATCGAAGGTCCCGTCCGCCACGTCGTCCGCCAGTGACGTGCCGCCATAGACCACGAAGACGCCGCCGGCGTCCGTCCGGCCCCCGAACCCATCGAGCCCGGCAGCGGAGATTGCGAAATCGCCGCTTCCGTCGCCATTCATATCGCCCAGATGGGAGACCCTGAGGCCGAGGCCTGCGCTCATGCCGGAGGTGTCAAGGTCGCCTTCGATAACAAAGCTGAAAATGTCGGGATTCGAGGTGATATCTTGAAAATTCAGGGACATGAATGCCTCTCTTCAATTGGTCTTGCGTCGCGTAACGAGTCACCCCTAACACGACTGGCGAAACGGGACCAAGGGCGCGAGTCCCGGTTGCGCCGGCCGCGCGCGAGGGCCGCGGCCGAGAAGTTGACACCTGGCTGCAGACGCTGCCAGCCTTCGAGCCGGTCTAGGAAATGAGGGAAGGGTGGCAGAAGGTCTGGGTAAAATTCGGGAACTCATCGTCCGTTTTGGTCCCGGACCTTCGCTTTTGTTCCGTTTACGCTGATTTCGAGGCGCCGCCCACTTCGTCCGTGATGTCGGTCAAAGCGCTGCATCATTTTGAATTTCTTCGGAAATCTCTGGAGCGGGTGAAGGGAATCGAACCCTCGTCTTAAGCTTGGGAAGCTCCTGCTCTACCATTGAGCTACACCCGCCAGTATGCGGCAGAGGTAGCCAAGCGGACGGCGCGCGTCAATCGCATATTTGCGGCGTCAGAGGCGCTGCGCGGCGTCACCTGGGCCCGCCCCCCGCGGGCCATCAGGCCCGCCTGCGGCGCCTGCGATTGGCACGGTCGCCGTCGCCGCCGGTGTTGAACGACACCTCCGGCAGATCGGTCCCGGCGCGCAGGTTGGGGAAGGGATCGCTGGCGTGCGGGATCGCGTTGGCGGCGACGAAATGCTCCTGAAAGCGCGGGGCGATGGCGGTTTCGACCTTGGTGATCCGGCGCACCTCGGATTCGATCCGGGCGCGCGCGGCGCGGTTGCAGAGCGCGATCCGCGCCCCGGTCCCCGCCGCGTTCCCGGCCGAGGTCACGCGGTCCAGCGCCACGTCCGGGATCATGCCCAGCACCATGGCGTGCAGCGGAGAGATATGCGCCCCGAAGGCCCCGGCGAGCGTGACGCGGTCGACGTGGTCGACGCCGCGTTCGTCCATCAGCAGCCGCGCGCCGGCGTAGAGCGCGGACTTGGCCAGCTGGATCGCCCGGATGTCGCCTTGCGTGACGGTGATCCGCGCGCCGCCGTCCTCCGTCGCGTCGTGGATCAGGTAGGCATGGGTCCGACCGTCGGGCTGGCACCGTTCCGTCCCCGTCTGCTCGGCCGAGCCGATCAGGCCGGAGGCGTCCAGCAGCCCGGCCATCCGCATCTCGGCCACCGCCTCGATGATGCCCGAGCCGCAGATGCCGGTGATCCCGCTCTGCGCGGTGGCGGCGGCGAAGCCCGGGTCGTCGGACCAGAGGTCGCAGCCGATGACGCGGAAGCAGGGTTCCTTCGTGACCGGGTCGATGCGCAGCTTCTCGATCGCGCCGGGTGCGGCGCGCTGGCCGGAGGAGATCTGCGCCCCTTCGAACGCGGGCCCCGTGGGCGAGGAACAGGCAAGCACCCTCGTCCGGTCGCCCAGCAGAAGCTCCGCGTTGGTGCCCACGTCGACGACGAGAACGAGGTCCTCGGACTGCCCCGGCTCCTCGGACAGCGCGACGGCGGCGGCGTCCGCGCCGACGTGGCCCGCGATGCAGGGCAGCACGTAGGTCCGCGCGCGGGGGTTGAGGGCGGTCAGGCGGAGATCCGCCGCGCCAAGCGTCATGGCGGAGGAGGTGACGAGCGCGAAGGGCGCCTGTCCCAGCTCCACCGGGTCGAAGCCCAGCAGGAGGTGGTGCATCACCGGGTTGCAGACGACCACCGTCTCGACGATCAGCGCGGGGTCGACCGCGGCCTCGGCGGCGATCTCCCGCGCCAGCCGATCCAGCGCCTCGCGCACCGCGCGGGTCATCTCCTGGTCCCCGCCGGGGTTCATCATCGAATATGAGACGCGCGACATCAGGTCCTCGCCGAAGCGGATCTGCGGGTTCATGATCCCGGCTGAGGCCTTCACCTCTCCGGTGTCCAGATCGCAGAGATGCGCCGCGATCGTGGTGGAGCCGAGGTCGACTGCAAGCCCAAACAGCCCACCCTCGTGCAGCCCCGGCCAGATCTCGAGGATCTGCGCCGGGCCGTCGTGGTGGTCGGCGAAGACCGCGACGGTGACCTTCCAGCCGCCCTTGCGCAGCACCGGTTGCAGCTTCGCCATCAGCGACGGCGCGGCGGTGACGGCGGCGATGCCCCACTGGTCCTGCAGCGCCCGGGCCAGACGCTCGAAATCGCCCGAGGGTTCGTGCATGTCAGGCTCGGCCACTTCGACGTAATGCAGGCGGGTGGCCGGATCCATGGTGATCGCGCGGACCGCGGCATCCTTGCGGACCACCTGCCGGTGCACCTGGCTTTCCGGCGGCACGTCGATCACCATGTCGCCCAGCACCTGCGCCTGGCAGCCCAGCCTGCGACCCTGCTTCAGCCCGCGCACCCGCTCGTAGCGCGCCTCGACCTCGTTCCACTCCGACAGCGCCTCGGGCCGGGCGGTGACGCCGTGCTTGGAGAACGCGCCGAACGACGGCGCGACCTGGCACTTGGAGCAGATGCCCCGCCCGCCGCAGACCGAATCCAGATCGACCCCGAGCTGCCGCGCGGCGTCGAGGACACGGGTTCCGGCAGGCACGCGCCCGCGCTTGCCCGAGGGGGTGAAGATGACGAGAGGATCCTGAGCCATGGTGCGCCGTTCTGCCTGCCTGCGCGCACATTAGGGGCGCGGGGGGCGGCGCAAAAGGCGGGAAACGCCGCAATGCGGTTCATCCGCGCCAAGGGGCGCATTCAGAACCGCAGCACGATCTCTCTCGCGCGCACCTCGACCGTGACGCGGCGGCCGCGGTCGGTCAGCAGCGCCGGCAGCAGGGCGAACTGCACCTGCGCCGGCTGGACATCGGCGGGGCGGGCCGGATCGCTCAGCGCATGCCAAAGCGCGGGATCGGGGCGGTGCACTTCGGCCGGGCCCGAGATTTCCCAGCGGTCGTCGCTGGTTTCGGTCACCGTGACGGTGCCCCCCTGCGGCATGGCGCTTTCGAAGCACTGAAGGGCCAGAAACACCTCCTGCACCCGCGCCCGGGGCTGTTCGCGTGTCGGGGTCCAGTCGAAGGACACGCGCGCGCCGGCGCCGATGTCGGAGAGGATCGTGGTGATCTCGGACTTGCCCATCATCTGTTCGGGCCCGGCCATGCCGAAGGCGACGCGCAGGAAACGGATACGGGCATTGGCGTTCCCGACGGATTCCGAGATCAGCGCCAGTTCCGGCGATTGCGGGCGCCCTTCGAGAGACAGCAGTTCGATCCCGTTGCAGATCGCGCCTATCGGCGAAATCAGGTCGTGGCAGATGCGCGAGCCTATCAGCGAGGCCAGATTGTGATTAGACTGCCACATGAAAATCCTTTCGAAGCTCGATCCGGGACACCCGCACCATGGAAGACCTCAACGCATTGCTGGAGCCGGGGATGAGGGTGACGCATCCGGATCGCCCGGAGTGGGGGACCGGGCAGGTGCAATCAAACATTGGCGGCAAGATCACTGTCAACTTCCCCGAGACCGGCAAGATCGTCATCGACAGCAGCCGCATCGCGCTGCTCCCGGTCTTTGGAACATGATCTTGGTTGCCAAATGGTTAAAGGTCATCGGCTTGCCGCGCTGCGGCGGCGCGAACCGGCCTTTGCCGGGGCGGCGCGGGGCGTGCACAGGGATTGAACAGGCTCCCGCGCTTTCCTAAAAGCACGGGGCCCGAAGCCGCCGGAAGCCCGAGGATGCCGTCCCAACCCGCGCCACGTCCAGCCCCCGCAACCGCGCCGCGATTTTCGGTGCGCCTCGCCCGCCACGCCGGAGAGGTGGAGGCGGCGCAGCGCCTGCGCTACCGCGTCTTCGTGCAGGAACTGGGCAGCGACGGCCCGATGGTGGACCACGCCGCGCGGCTGGAGCGGGACCGGTTCGACGGTGAATTCGACCACCTGCTGCTATGGGACGAGGCCCGGACGGAGGCCGATCCCCGCGATGCCGTGGTCGGGGCCTACCGGCTGCTGCCCCCCGAGGGCTTCGCGCGGGTCGGGCGGTACTACTCGGAGGACGAATACGACCTGTCGGTGCTGAAGGCGTCCGGTCGGCGTCTGCTGGAACTGGGCCGGTCCTGCCTGTTGCCGGAGTATCGGGGCGGCACGGCGATGTGGCATCTCTGGAATGCGCTGGCGGCCTACGTGACGGAGCGCGAGATCGAGGTGCTGTTCGGCGTGGCCTCCTTCCACGGCACCGACGTGGAGGCGCTGGCCGAGCCGCTGTCGCTCCTGCATCACCGCCATCTCGCGCCGGAGCCGCTGCGCGTGAGGGCGCAGCCCGGCCACCTGCAGCGCATGGATCTTCTGGAGGAGGCGCGGATTGATCGCCGACGCGCCATGCTGGCGGTGCCGTCTCTCATCAAGGCCTATCTCCGACTGGGCGGCTTCGTGGGCGAGGGGGCCTTCGTGGACCATGCCTTTAACACCGTCGACGTCTGCCTGATCCTCGACACCGCGCTGATGAACGAGCGGCAGAGGGCGATCTATGCCCGGGAGGCCGCCACGTGACGCAGGTCTGGGCGCCGGATCCGGCCGAGGGCTATCCCGATCCGGCCCGGCCGGGGATGATGGGCTGGCTGCGGCTGGTGCTGCGGGTGATCCCGCTGGTGATCCTGAACTTCGGCGGGCTGATCGTGCTGTTCCTGCTGCGGCTGGTGGAGCGGCCCGTCTATGGCGTTCACCGCCCGCTGACCTCCCGATTGGTGCAGGGAGTCTGCATCCTGAGCCTGCATTTGGTCGGTCTGCGGCTGCGGGTCCACGGGCGCCCGATGCGCGAAGGCGGCGCGGTGGTGGCGAACCATTCCTCCTGGCTCGACATCTTCGTGCTGAACGCGGCCAAGCGGATCTACTTCGTGTCGAAGGACGAGGTGGCGGGCTGGCCGGGGATCGGCTGGCTGGCCCGGGCCACCGGCACGGTCTTCATCAGGCGCGACCGGCGCGAGGCGAAGGCCCAGACGGCCGTGTTCCGCGAACGGATGGGGGCCGGGCACAAGCTGCTGTTCTTTCCCGAGGGCACCTCGACCGACGGGATGCGGGTTCTTCGTTTCAAGTCCACGCTGTTCGACGCGTTCTTCGCGGAGGACCTGAAGGCGCATCTGCACGTGCAGCCGGTCTCGGTGATCTACCATGCACCGCCGGGGGCGGAGCCGCGGTTCTACGGATGGTTCGGCGGCATGGGCTTCGGCGAACACGTGATCCGGGTCCTGAGCCACGGCCGGCGCGGCCAGGTGGAGGTGCACTGGCACCCGCCGATCGCGGCAGCCGAGCTGGCCAACCGCAAGGCGATGGCGGCGGCGGCCGAGGCGGCGGTGCGCGGTGGAATGCCGGCGGCGCGGCGGATCACCTGATCGGGGCGATGAGCGCCGCCAGCGCGCCCCGTGGATCATCGCTGCGCCAGATCTCCTCGCCTATGCCGAAGAAATCGGTGACGGGGGCGAGGCGGGCGACGGCTTCGGCGTCGAGTGCGCCTTCGGCCACGACGGGCAGTTCGATCATCTGCGACCACCATTCGAAGATCTCGTCCTCGGCCCGGTCCGCACTGCCGAGGGCGGTGTCGCCGACGGGGCCGAAGGCGATGTAATCGGCCCCGGCCTCGCCCGCGTTCATCCCCTCGTGTCGCGAGGCGCCGCAGAATGCGCCGACGATGGCGTCGGCCCCGAGCGCCTTGCGCGCCTTGCGGACCGACCGTGCGCCATCGGTCAGGTGCACGCCGTCGAGGCCCAGCCGTTCGGCAAGGACGAAATGGGTCTCGATCACCAGCGCGATGTCGCGGGCATGGGTCACCTCGCGCAGCGCATCGGCGGCGCGGCTGATCCGGTCCTCGTCATGGGAGGCGAGGGCGAGGCGCACGCAGGCGATCTCTTCCGCGTCGAGCACGGCGGCGAGGCGCTGCGGAAAATCGGACAGGTCGAACTCCGGCGGCGTGATCAGGTAGAGTTGCGGGGCGTCGGTCTCGGACATCTGGCGGCTCGTTCCTCTTGGTCGGGCCGCTATAACGTGGGGTGCGGTTCTGCGAAAGGGGGGCGTGGCGCCGGGTGGCCCGGTCGGAGGGGGCGCTGCCCCCGTCGGCCTGTGGCCGACTCCCCCGGAGTTTGTCCGGCCAGATGAAGCGAGGGGGATCGCCTTGTGCCACGGGCGTGGCGTGGTATGAGGCGGGCGGTTTTCGGGAAAGGATGGTCATGGTGCAGCCGGTCTTCGTTCTGGTGCGGTCCCAGATGGGCGAGAACATCGGCGGCGCGGCCCGGGCGATGTGGAACTTCGGGCTGGACCGGATGCGGCTGGTGGAGCCGCGCGACGGCTGGCCGAACCAGAAGGCCGTCGCGATGGCGAGCGGCGCGGGGCGGCTGCTGGACGAGGCGGGGGTCTTCGCCACGACCGCCGAAGCGGTCGGCGATTGCGATTACGTCTTTGCGACGACGGCGCGGGCCCGGGGGCTGACGAAGCCCGTCGTCACGCCCGAGCGCGCGATGGAGATGGCGCGGGAGAAGATCGCGGCGGGCGACCGGGTGGCGGTGCTTTTCGGACCTGAGCGCGCGGGGCTCGAGAACGAGGACATCGCGCGGGCCAATGCCATCGTGAACGTGCCGGTGAACCCGGACTTCGCCTCGCTGAACCTCGCGCAATGCGTACTGCTCACGGCCTACGAGTGGCGCCGGCAGGGGGTGGCGGTGCAGCCCGAACGGGTGGAACTGGCCGGCACGGACTGGGCGAGCCATGTCGAGATTGAGAAGCTCGCCGATCATTACGAGGCGCGGCTGGACGAGGCCGGGTTTTTCTTCCCAGCGACCAAGGCGGAGGGGATGAAGCTGAACCTGCGCAACCTCTGGTCCCGGATGCCGCTGACCCGGGCGGACGTGCAGGTGCTGCATGGGATCATGCGTCAAATGGTCCGGTGGAAGGAACGCGGGGGATGATCTTGCCGCCCCCGCACCCCGGCCTTAGGTTGCGCGCCAGACGGAGGGCGGGATGAGCCAGAAGAGAAGCATTTTCGAAGAGGTCGAGACCAGCGAGAAACCGCAGGTCCAGACCGGGGTGATCGACCGGGCGCGGCGCGGGTCGCGGGGCGCGGTGCGGATCTGGCTGATGCTGCTCTTCGCGCTGGTCTTCCTGATGATCCTCGTCGGCGGGATGACCCGGCTGACCGATTCCGGCCTGTCGATCACCGAATGGCGGCCCGTCACCGGGGCGCTGCCGCCGATGTCCGAGGCCGAGTGGCAATCGGAATTCGAGAAATACCAGCAGATCCCCGAGTTCCAGCTTCAGAACGCGTGGATGGACCTTGACGCCTTCAAGACGATCTACTGGTGGGAATGGGGGCACCGTCAGCTCGGCCGCGTGATCGGGCTGGTCTGGGCCGTGGGCTTTCTGGGCTTTCTTGCGCTCGGCAAGGTGCCGCCGGGGTGGAACCGGCGGCTGGTCTGGATCGGCGCGCTTGGCGGCCTGCAGGGGGCGATCGGCTGGTGGATGGTCTCGTCCGGGCTGCAGGGGACGATGCTGGATGTCGCGTCCTACCGGCTGGCGATCCACCTCGGGCTCGCCTTCGTGATCCTCGGCTTCATCGCGTGGTACACCTTCCTGCTGGGGCGGGAGGAGCGCGACCTGATGCAGGCCCGCCGCGCGGGCGAGAGGCGCGTCTTCGGCGTGGCGACCGGCTGGATGCATTTCGCCTTCCTGCAGATCCTGCTGGGCGCGCTGGTGGCTGGCATCGACGCGGGCCGCAGCTATACCGACTGGCCGACGATCGGCGGCGGGTTCCTGCCCCCGGATCCGCTGATGCTGGAGCCCGCGTGGCGCAATTTCCTGGAGAACCCGGGCACGGTGCAGTTCATGCACCGGATGGCGGGCTACGCGCTGTTCGCCTACGGCATCTTCGCGCTGGTCCGGGGGCGGCGGTCGTCGCATCCGGTGACCCGGTCGGCCTTCGTCGTGGCCTTCATCGCGCTGCTGGGGCAGGTGGTGCTGGGCATCTACACCGTGATGACCGGCGCGCCGTGGCAGGTCGCGATCCTGCACCAGTTCCTGGCGGTGGTGACATGGGTGCTGATCCTGCGCGCCCGGTTCCTGGCGCGTTATCCCGTCACCACCTCGATCCGCGGAGCCTGACATGATCAACGACACCCTCTCGCCCCTTCTGGCGTTCCAGAAGGAGACGGAAGCGCTGGCGCAGGTCGCCGGGCGGCTCGGCTGGGACCAGGAGACGATGATGCCGCGCGGCGCGGCCGAGCAGCGGGGCGAGGAGATGGCGGCGATGGAGGGCGTGCTGCACGCCCGCCGCACCGATCCGCGCGTCGGGGAGTGGCTTTCGGGGCTGGAGGGGTCAGACCTGGACCCCGTCGCCGCGGCCAAGCTGCGCCACATCCGCCGCAGCTTCGACCGGGCGAACAAGGTGCCCGCGCGGCTCGCGGCCGAGATCGCGCGCGTGACCTCCGTCAGCCAGGGCAAATGGGCGGCGGCGCGGGCGCAGGACGATTTCGCGGCCTTCGCGCCGGTGCTGGAGCAGGTCGTCGCGCTCAAGCGAGAGGAGGGGATGGCGCTGGCGGACGGCGGCGACCTCTACGACGCGATGCTCGACGATTACGAACCCGGCATGACCGCGGCCGAGCTTGACGCGATGTTCGGCGAGATGCGGCCCCGGCTGCGGGCACTGCGCGAGGCGGTGCTGGAACGGCCCGAGCCGAAGGCGGTGACCGGCAGTTTCCCGGAGGAGGCGCAGCTGGCGCTGTCGCGGAAACTGGCGGCGACCTTCGGCTACGATTTCGAGCGGGGGCGGATCGACAAGGCGGTGCATCCGTTCTCCTCCGGCTCGGGCAGCGACGTGCGGATCACGACGCGGACCAACCCGGCCGATCCGTTCAACTGCTTCTATTCCACCATCCACGAGGTCGGCCACGCCTGCTACGAGCAGGGGATCGATCCGGAGTATGCGCTGACCCCACTGGGACAGGGCGTGTCGATGGGGGTGCATGAAAGCCAGAGCCGGATCTACGAGAACCAGCTGGGCCGGTCGCGCGCCTTCACCGGGTTCCTGTTCGAACAGATGCGCGAAGCTTTCGGCGACATCGGCATCGACCGGCCCGAGGACTTCTACGCCGCCGTGAACCGGGTGCAGAAGGATTTCATCCGGACCGAGGCGGACGAGGTGCAATACAACCTTCACATCATGCTGCGCTTCGATCTCGAGCGGGCGCTGGTGGCGGGCGACCTGAAGGTGGTCGATCTGGAGGGCGCCTGGAACGAGCGCTTCGAGAAGGACTTCGGATACGCCGTGCCACGCGCCTCGCTCGGCTGTCTGCAGGACGTGCACTGGTCGGTCGGGCTCTTCGGCTACTTCCCGACCTATTCGCTGGGCAACGTCTATGCCGGTTGCCTGCACGAGGCGCTGCGCGAGGATGTTCCGGGGCTGGACGACCAGCTCGCGCGGGGCGAGACCGGGCAGGCCACCGCGTGGCTGCGCGAGCGGGTGCAGCGTCACGGCGGGCTGATGGAGCCGCGCGAGGTCATCTCACGGGCCTGCGGTCGCGCCCCCGAGGCGGGGCCGCTGCTGGACTACATCGAGGCGAAGTTCGGCGCGATCTACGGGCTCTGAGGCCCGGACTTACGGCCAGATCAGCCAGACGTAGGCGCCATAGCTGGCAAGGAGGACCGCCCCCTCCCGCCGGGCGATCCGCAGCCCGGTCGCGGCGAAGATTACCAGCAACAGCGAGACACCTACCATGACGGGCGCGTCGAAGCCCGCGATCTCCTCAGGCACGAAAGAGGGCGCGATCAGCGCCGTGGTGCCGCCGATGCCGAGGATGTTGTAGATGTTCGACCCCACCACGTTGCCAAAGGCCACGTCGCCCTGACGCTTCAGCGCCGCGATGACCGACGTCACGAGTTCGGGCATCGAGGTGCCGATGGCGACGATGGTCAGGCCGATCACCGTCTCGGACACGCCGAAGCCGCGGGCCAGCGCCACCGCGCCGTTCACGAGGAGCGACCCGCCGCCCACCACCAGCGCCAGACCGGCGACCGCGATCAGCAGCGGCACGACGAGGCCGCGGCGGCTGTGGGGCGGGGCGATCGTCGGGTCGGCCCCGACGAGCGCCGCGCTCTTGTCGTGGATGGCGCCGTGGTCCGAGCTGCCGCGCTCCTGCCGGATGACGAAAAGGATGTAGCCCACGAGCACGGCGAGGAAGACGAGCCCCATGATCCGTCCCATCGGCAGGAAGGGCGCGATCGCGGCGAAGGCGATGGCGACCCCCAGCATCACGGCCGCGTCGCGGCGCAGCGCCGAGCGGGCCACGATCACGGGGGTGATCAGCGCGGAGACCCCGGCGATCAGCAGGATATTGGCGATGTTGGAGCCGACCACGTTTCCGTAGGCGATCCCCGGCGAGCCGTTGAGCCCCGCCTGAACCGAAGTGACTAGCTCGGGCATAGAGGTCCCGAACCCCACGAGCGTCAGGCCGATGACAAGTGGCGATATCCCGATCCGCTCGGCCGCCTGCACGGCCCCCCGTACCAGAAGTTCCCCGCCCGCAACCAGCAGCACGAGCCCGGCGATGAGTGGCAGCCACGTTTCCGTCATTCGATCCTCCCTTGGGCCGCACGCGGCGGCGGTTGCGGGAAAATGTAGTGCCTGCATGTGAGTTACAAGGCTCGGCCAGGCGCGGGACAGGGGCTGACACCGGATCTGAGAAAAAAAGATGGGCCGGCTGTTCAAGCCGGCCCAGTTTGGAAGGGAGTGACGGGGTAGACACGTCACACCACCACGATCCGATCCGCCTCGGGGCGAGAGCAGGCCCCGTCGCCGAACCAGCGCAGGGGCAGATCGGTAACCCCGACACCGGTTCTCCAGTGCGCGGGGATGGGAAAAACCGGCAATCGTTACCGTTCACCAGCAGTTCTGATGGAAGACCGGCAGGTCATTCGTGCGCGCGACTGCCATCGCCCCGCACATGCGTCCGTCCGGACGCCACTTGCCATGTATCCCATGCATAATGCACGTAAAGCTATTGCACGTATAAGTGGCAGCATCAAACGGGTGTTTTTAACTTTTTTCCTTTGCCGAAGGCCGTGTAGCCATCGCGCAACGCTGCACGGGATCAGAGGTCGGACGTCTTCGAAAAGCAGTCGGCAATCCAATCCGCCACCGCCCGCAGAACCGGGTCGCGGCGGCGCGTTTCATGGAAGCAGAGGTAGATTTGTGTTTCGATATCGCTGCTTTTGGGGTCGAACCGGGTCAGGTCCGGATCGCGCGACGCGGCCACGTGCGGCATCAGGCCGGGCAGGCGCGTCGACTGCACCATCTCCACGATTTCGCTCAGGGTTTCAACGCGGAAGCCGGGATCGCGCCCGCCCATGATCTCGCGCGCCTTCTGCATCGGGAGCATGGTTTCGGCCTGCTTGATCAGCCCGATCCATTTCCCGTCGCGGGGGCTGTCCGGGTAGGCGTAGACGTTCACCCGCATTCGCCCGAGATATCGCACCACCAGCCGCCCTTGCGTGGGCCGGGCGGGAACGAGGATCAGGTCGTTTTCGCCAAGCGCCTCGGTGAACATCTGGGAGTTGAAGACCAGCGAGATGTCGGGCCAGGCCTCGCGGAACGTTTTCAGCTCAGGGTAGAGTAGGTAGGACATGATGACCGGCAGGCAGCCGACCGAAACCCGGCCCTGCGCCGGCCCGTCCTCCTGGTGTGCATTCAGGTAGGTGGCGATCTGCGCCTCGAAGTTGGTGGCGCTGTCGATCAGGTCGGAAATCGCCTCGTTCGCCACCCAGCCTTCGGGCGTCTTGATGAACAGATCGCAGCCCAGCGTTTCGCTGAGCCGCCCCAGCCGGCGTGAAACGGTGGCGGGGTTGGTGTCGAGCAGACGGGCCGCAGCGGACATGCTGCCGGTCTTGTGCACGGCGATCAGGTAACGCAGGTCGTCCCAGTTCTTCATTCCGTCCCGTCCGACCCGCGCCGGTGCCCGCGGCGCCGGGCTCAAACCTCTTCGCCCGGTGCCGCCCCGTCCCCGTTGCCGTCTTCGTCCCCCTGTTCCGCGATCCGCGCCACCGACACCACCTCTTCGCCCGCGCCGGTGTTGAACACCTTGACCCCGCCGGCAGAGCGGGAGCGGAACGAGATGCCATCGACCGGGACGCGGATCGACTGCCCGCGCGATGTGGCGAGCATGATCTGGTCGTCCATCTCGACCGGGAAGGAGGCGATGACCTCACCCGTCCGCATGGATTTCTCCCACGCGGTCACGCCCATGCCGCCGCGGCCCCTGAGCGGGTAGTCGTGGGACGAACTGATATGTCCCGCCCCGCCCGCCGTGATCGTCACGATCAGCGTTTCGGCCGCCGACATCTCGGCGTACCGGTCCTGGCTCAGCGGCATGTCGGCGTTGCCTTCATCCTCTTCGCCCACCTGTTCGACGTCGCCGGCCATGGCGCGGCGCATCTTGAGGTAGGAGGCGCGTTCGTCGCTGTCCGCCCGGAACGTCGGAAGGACGAACATCGACGCGACCTCGTCCTTCTCGTTCAGCCGGACGCCCCGCACACCGGTCGAATTGCGCGAATTGAAGACCCGCACGTCATCGGCCCGGAAGCGGATCGCGCGGCCGGATTGCGTGAAGAGCATCACGTCGTCCTCGGCCCCGCAGATCGCCGCGTTGATCAGGCGCCAGCCCTCGGCCTCGCCTTCGAATTTCATCGCGATCTTGCCGTTCCGCATCACGTTGGTGAAGTCCGACAGCGCGTTGCGGCGGACGGTGCCCGCGGAGGTGGCGAAAACGATCTGGAGATCGCCCCATTCCTCCTCGGGCCGGTCCACGGGCATGATCGCGGCGATCGAGACACCGCCCGGGATCGGCAGGATGTTGACGATGGCCTTCCCGCGCGAGGTCCGCCCGCCGAGCGGCAGGCGCCATGTCTTCAGCTTGTAGACCATCCCGTCGGTGGTGAAGAACAGAAGCTGCGTGTGGGTGTTCGCGACGAAGAGCGAGGTCACGACGTCGTCGTCCTTCAGCCCGCCGCCCGACAGCCCCTTGCCGCCGCGCTTCTGCGCCCGGTAATCGGCCAGCGGCGTGCGCTTGATGTAGCCGCCTTGTGTCACGGTGACGACCATGTCCTCGCGCTCGATGAGGTCCTCGTCCTCCATGTCGCCGGACCAGTCGGCGATCTCGGTGCGGCGGGGGACGGCGAACAGCTCCTTCACCTCGCGCAGCTCGTCGCTGATGATCCCCATGATCCGCTCGCGCGAGCCGAGGATTTCGAGGTATTCGCGGATCTTCTTGGCCAGTTCCTGCAGCTCGTCGGTGACTTCCTGCACACCCAGCTGGGTCAGGCGCTGCAGCCGCAGTTCGAGGATCGCGCGCGCCTGCGCTTCGGACAGGTTGTAGGTGCCGTCGTCGTTGATCTTGTGCGTCGGGTCGTCGATCAGCTTGATGTATTCGGCGATCTCGTGCGCCGGCCAGCGGCGCGTCATCAGCTTCTCGCGCGCCTCGGCGGCGTCGGCGGAGGCGCGGATGGTCGCGACCACCTCGTCCACGTTCGACACCGCGACGGCCAGACCGCATAGGATGTGGCTGCGTTCGCGCGCCTTGCGCAACTCATAGGCGGTGCGGCGGGCGACGACCTCTTCCCGGAAGGTGATGAAGGCGGACAGGAAGCCGTAAAGCGTCAGTGTTTCGGGCTTGCCGCCGTTCAGCGCCAGCATGTTGCAGCCGAACGAGACCTGCATCGGCGTGAACCGCCAGAGCTGGTTCAGCACCACGTCGGGCGTTGCGTCACGCTTGAGCTCGATCACCACGCGGACGCCGTGACGGTCGGATTCGTCCTGCACGTGGGCGATCCCCTCGATCCGCTTCTCGCGAACGTGCTCGGCGATCTTCTCGATCATCGCGGCCTTGTTCACCTGATAGGGGATCTCGTCGATGATGATCGCGTAGCGGTCCTTGCGCAGTTCCTCCACGTGGGTCTTGGCCCGCACGATGACGGAGCCGCGCCCCTCCAGATACGCCTTCCGCGCGCCGGACCGGCCCAGGATGATACCGCCGGTCGGGAAATCCGGGGCGGGGACATGTTCGATCAACTGCTCGGTGGACATGTCCGGGTCCTCGATCAGCGCCAGCGTCGCGTCGATCACCTCGCCCAGGTTATGCGGCGGGATGTTGGTCGCCATGCCGACGGCGATGCCGCCCGCGCCATTGACCAGCATGTTGGGGAAGCGGGCAGGCAGGACGACGGGTTCGCGGTCCTTGCCGTCGTAGTTGTCCTGAAAGTCGACCGTGTCCTTGTCGATGTCGGCCAGCAGGTAGTTCGCGGCCTTGGCCATCCGGACCTCGGTGTAGCGGAATGCCGCGGCCTTGTCGCCGTCCATCGAGCCGAAGTTGCCCTGACCGTCGAGCAGGGGCAGCGACATCGAGAAATCCTGCGCCATCCGGACGAGGGCGTCGTAGATCGCGGAATCACCATGCGGGTGATACTTGCCCATGGCGTCCGCCACCGGGCGGGAAGACTTCCGATAAGGCTTGTCGAAGGTGTTGCCGACTTCGTTCATCGCGAAAAGGATCCGCCGGTGCACAGGTTTCAACCCGTCGCGCAGATCGGGGATCGCGCGGGCGACGATCACGCTCATCGCGTAGTCGAGGTAGGAGTTCCGCATCTCCTCGGCGATCGAGATCGACGGCCCTTTGGGTGCCGGAGACGGGTTTTCCTCTTGATTTTCAGGGGGTTCCGGAGTGTCGCTCACTATGGGGGCCTTGTCCTGAGGGTGATCTATATGTTGTTGACTGGGTTATAGCACCGCCCAGATAGGGGGTGCAATCATGCCGGGACGGCAGAGTTGGCAGCCAGGGCGGCCGGTGGATAACATACTGTTTTTGTTGAAAAGTAATTCGGATGCTGCATCATTTTCTTCATGATCTCATCAGGAGGCGTGATATGGCAGGCAACGAAACCGAATTGATGATGCGCGGCTATGGTCTGACGACGGCTGAATTCTTCTACCACATGCCCGACTATGCCCATGTGCTGAACAGCTTCATCTGGCAGGAATACGACATCGCCCCGGACCACCCGCGGCTCTTCAAGTTCATCGAGTTCTGGCAGAAGGAAATCGATGGCCCGCTGCATTCGGTGCGCTTTACCCATCGGCGGGAGGTCTCTCCCGGCCACTGGCGCAACGTGACCGGCGACTTCACCCTGCACTGACTTCGTAGGGTGGGCCTGCGGCCCACCCCGAACCCGTGGTCAGGGAATGATGCGCGTGTATTTCACGCCTTCCAGCGATGCGCCCACCTTGAGTCCGGCCTGACCGAAGACGATCGCCACGACCGGGGCGAGCCCGGTGGTCGATTCCGCCCGGATGCCTTCGCGCACGTCGCTGAAGACGTATTCAACATCCGCGCCAAGCGCCCAGCCCGGGCCGCGGCGGAAGTCCTCCAGCGCGCCCTGCGTCATGAAGAACAGCACGTGCGCATACTGCTGCGCCCCGAACTGCAGCCCCACGTTGGCCGCCGCGGCCGAGTAGTAGTCGACCGTGGCGCCGTTCACCCGCAAAGCACCGCGCCCGTAGCCGCCGCCCAGCCCGAAGCCCACCTCCGTGATCAGGGGCATGATGAGCATCCCGGCGGATTTTGCCGCAAGGTCGCGGGTGCCGGGGAATTCGTTGTACATGTAGGACAGCGTCGCATCGACCCGCGCATCCACCGTCTGTGCGCCGTTGGCACCGACGCTGTTATCGCATGCCGCAAGGAACGGAAGCGCCGCAAGCGCCGCGACCGCGAAGGTGCGTCTGGAAAAACTGCTCATCTCTTGCCTCTCTTGCCCGTGTCCGCCCGTAGGGGCACGCCGGTTTTCCGGCATTGGAGCGAAGTATAGGCGCCGCTCACGCGTCTGTCACTATCCCTTGTGGACAGGGGCGGGTTCCCGCTAGGCGCCGAGGGCCCGGGCCATCTCCGGGGCGAAATACGTCAGCACCCCGTCGCAGCCCGCGCGCTTGAAACACAGCAGGCTTTCGGCCATCGCCTTGTCGCCGTCGATCCAGCCGTTTTGCGCCGCGCCCCGGATCATCGCGTATTCGCCGGACACCTGGTAGGCGAAGGTCGGCACGCCGAACTGGTCCTTCACCCGGCGGCAGATGTCGAGATAGGGCATCCCCGGCTTGACCATCACCATGTCCGCCCCTTCCGACAGGTCGCGGGCGACCAGCCGCAGCGCCTCGTCCGAATTGCCCGGGTTCATCTGGTAGGTCGCCTTGTCGCCCTTCAGCGCTCCCGCCGCGCCGACGGCGTCGCGGAACGGGCCGTAGAAGGCGCTGGCGTATTTGGCCGAATAGCTCAGGATCATCACGTTGGCATGGCCCTGGCTTTCCAGCGCCTGCCGCATCGCGCCGATCCGGCCGTCCATCATGTCCGAAGGGCCGATGATGTCGGCGCCCGCCTCCGCCTGTGACAGCGTCTGCCTCACCAGCGCCTCGACCGTCTCGTCGTTCAGGATCTCGCCGTCGACGACGAAGCCGTCGTGCCCGTCGATGTTGTAGGGGTCGAGCGCCACGTCGGTCATCACCGCCATTTCGGGCACCGCCCGCTTGATCGCCCGGGTGGCGCGGTTCGAAAGGTTCTCGGGGTTCCAGGCCTCGGCGCAGTCCTTGGTGCGCTTCTCCATCGGCGTGTAGGGGAAGAGGCACATCGCCGGGATCCCCAGATCGGCGGCCTCGCGCGCGGCCTCGGCAACCGCGTCGACGGTCAGCCGGTGAACGCCGGGCATGGAAGCGATCTCCTCCCGCGCCACGCCATCGCCTTCGCGCACGAAGACCGGCCAGATCAGGTCCCCGACGGAAAGCGTGTTCTCCTGCGCCAGCGCCCGGATGCCCGGCGACTGGCGGGCGCGGCGGAAGCGGGTGAGCGGGAAGGGGGCGTGCAGCGGCGTCAATTGCGCCTCCTCTTGGTTGATCCGGCCCGGATTGAGTGGCATGGACCGGGGCGCACCTCAAGGGTAGGAATTGCCGCGTCCGGCGGCTAAGAGGATCCGACCGGACGCAAAGGGCGGCTTCAGGCAGAGCAGGGGAACGGCAGGTGGACCTGTCCCAGACGATCTTCGAACTCATCGACATGCGGTCGTTCTCGAACCTGTGGTACTGGATCGGGCTGGCGGTCGTATGGTCCTCGGCCAGCCACTGGGTGCTGGGCGTGCCGTGGGACATGGCGATACGGGCGCGCAGCAGGGGCGGCCAGCTCGAGGAGGATTTCGAGACGCTGGTCCGGGTCTATACCACCCGGCTCGTCTATATCGCGGAGGTGTCGGGGCTGATGCTCACCTCCTTTATCCCCTTCGTTCTGACGGTGCTGGCCGTGATGGGTTTCTGGTACCGGGTGGAATTCGCTCAGGCGGTGTTTCTGGTGGCATTCCCGATGACCTTCGTCTGGATCCTGTCGATGCGCACCGCCCGCCGGATCCGCGCGGCCGAGGAGACGGGCGAAGATCTGCACCGCCGCCTGATCCGCCACCGGATCACGGTGCAGGCGATCGGGATCGTGTCGATCTTCATCACCGCGCTCTGGGGAATGCTGCAGAACATGTCGCTGGGCGTGCTGGGCTGAGGATGGCGGGACCGGATCATATCACCCTCGGCGGCGCGCCCGAGGGCTTCGACGCGGCGCTGGTCGTGGCCGAGGTCGACAAGCGCGGCGGTCCGGTCGTTCACATCGCGCGCGATGACAAGCGCATGGCGGCGATGGCCGACGCGCTGGCCTTCTTCGCGCCGGACCTGCCGGTCTTCCGCTTCCCGAGCTGGGATTGCCTGCCCTACGACCGCGTCTCGCCCAATGCCGACATCTCGGCGACGCGCATGGCGACGCTGGCGGCGCTGGTCCACGACATGCCGGACCGTTTCGTCCTCCTGACCACGCTGAACGCGGCGGCCCAGCGGGTGCCCGCCCGCGAGGTGCTGGCCGAGGCCGCCTTTACCGCCCGCGTCGGGTCGCGCATCGACGAGAAGGGGCTGCGCGACTTCCTCGTCCGCATGGGGTTCTCGCAATCCCATTCGGTGACCGAGCCCGGCGATTACGCGGTGCGCGGCGGCATCATCGACATCTATCCGCCGGGCGCGGGCGGACCGGTGCGGCTGGACATGTTCGGCGACGTGCTGGACGGCGCGCGCCGCTTCGACGCCGAGACGCAACGCACGACCTCGAAGCTCGACGTGGTGGAACTGGCCCCGGTCTCGGAGGTGATCCTGGACGAGGCCGCGATCACCCGCTTCCGCCAGAACTACCGCGCCGAATTCGGCGCCGCCGGCACCGACGATCCGCTTTACGAGGCGGTCAGCGCGGGGCGCAAGCACCAGGGGATGGAGCACTGGCTGCCGTTCTTCCACGAGCGGCTGGAGACGCTGTTCGATTACCTGCCGCGCGCCAGCGTGATGCTGGACGACCAAAGCGACGCCGCCCGGCTGCACCGCTGGGAGATGATCGCGGATCAGTACGAGACCCGTCGGCTGGCCCTGCAGGATCGCAGCCGGATGGAATCCGTCTACAAGCCCGCGCCGCCGGGGCTGCTCTATCTCGACGAGGCCGCGTGGGACAGGGCGCTGGCGGGGATGCGGGCGGTGAAGATGTCGCCCCTGCCGCAGCATTCCGGCCCCGGCGTGGTGGACGCGGGCGGGCGCATCGGGCGCAACTTCTCGCCGGAGCGTCAGCTTGAGAAGGTCAGTCTTTTCAGTGTTCTGGCAGATCATATTCGCGCTCGCCTCGAAGACGGACCGGTGGTGGTCGCCTCCTATTCCGAGGGCGCGCGCGAGCGGCTCGAAGGGCTGATCGAGGACGAGGGTCTGGTCGGCGCCGTGTCAGTCCGCAACGCCGAGGGGATCGGCAAGGCGGGCCTGCACCTTGCCGTCTGGCCGCTGGAGCACGGGTTCACCGGACCGTGGCGCAAGGGCGCGCTCACGGTGATCTCGGAACAGGACGTGCTGGGCGACCGGCTGATCCGGCAGCCCAAGCGCAAGCGGCGGGCGGACAACTTCCTGACCGAGGCGCAGAGCCTCAGCCCCGGCGATCTGGTGGTGCATGTCGATCACGGCATCGGCCGGTATCACGGGATGGAGGTCATCACCGCGGCGGGCGCGGCGCATGAATGCCTGCTGCTGGAATATGCCGAGAATTCGCGCCTGTACCTGCCGGTCGAGAACATCGAACTCCTGTCCCGCTACGGCCACGAGGAAGGGCTGCTGGACCGTCTCGGCGGCGGGGCGTGGCAGGCCAAGAAGGCGCGGCTGAAGGAACGCATCCGCGAAATGGCGGACCGCCTGATTCGCGTCGCCGCCGAGCGTGCGCTGCGCAACGCGCCGATCCTCGAGCCGCCCGACGGCGCTTGGGATGCGTTCCAGGCGCGGTTCCCCTACCAGGAAACCGACGACCAGCTGTCCGCGATCGAGGACGTGCTGCAGGATCTGGGCAGCGGGCACCCGATGGACCGGCTGATCTGCGGCGACGTGGGCTTCGGCAAGACCGA
>Ga0310345_10000322_pt1 | contig 80808 bp, 78 predicted proteins | sample HC15DNA20500_MG_FD_204667 | JGI IMG/M metagenome (GOLD analysis project Ga0310345, IMG submission 204667) | Marine microbial communities from station ALOHA, North Pacific Subtropical Gyre - HC15-DNA-20-500_MG | ecosystem: Environmental > Aquatic > Marine > Oceanic | place: Pacific Ocean: North...
CCCTCGCAAGGCTTTTCAGCCCTTCGATATATGACGTCTCCGGGCTGCAAAGCCTTGCTCCCCTCAGCGCTCAGGCGTGACATTTCTACTTTGCAGAGCCGGTGACATTTCTACTTGGTTGCAACAACAGATTGAACGATGGCGCTAGCCGTGCTCTGCCAGGTCCAGCCTCAGTTTGCCGGTTCTGTACCCTCCCCGCACGAGATGACCGGCGGCTTGGATTTCCGGGTATGCGTCGTACCAGTCGCGGTAGCGGTCATTCGTGACGATCCGTGCCTGAACATCGCGGGCCGCGGACAGGATGACCGGATCGGCCGGCGTGCCCCGTGGCACGACCATCACGCGCTTGGACGGCAGCCCGAGGGATTTCGCCAAGGCGCGGTCGTCGAGGTATCGGCCGTTCAGCTTGTACCCGGCATTGGCGTCGAAAACGACGCCCGGCGTGAAGCCGCGGCCCGAGACATGATCGACCACCTCGCGCAGCGTGGCGATGTCGGGCCGCCCGCCCTTCCAGTGCATGACATTGGAGCCGTCGATCAGCAGCCATTTCTTGCGGCGCGTGAGGGTCGCGCGGATCAGCAGGATGAGGCTGGCGAGAAGGCACGGAACGGCAAGGAGCAGCCAATCGGCCAGGCCCGGCAGCACGAGCGCCGCGCCGAGGCCGGCAAGCGAGAAGTGCAACAGGAGAACCGGCACGATCATGCGGCGGGAGTATGGGCGCATCGGGTTAATGGATGGTGAATCCGGGCCGAGTTGGGCGGGAGGTTGCGAAACGCCGCGCGGAAGGGATTTTCCGCGCGGTTCTGGTGGGTTGTGGTGCGATCCTCAAGTCAGAAGAACGCCTGAAGGCCGGTCTGGGCGCGCCCGAGGATGAGCGCGTGGACGTCATGCGTGCCCTCGTAGGTGTTCACCGTCTCGAGGTTGAGCGCGTGGCGGATGACGTGGAACTCGCCGGAGATGCCGTTGCCGCCATGCATGTCGCGGGCCTGCCGGGCGATGTCGAGCGCCTTGCCGCAATTGTTGCGCTTGATGAGCGAGATCATCTCGGGTGCGGCGCTGGCCTCGTCCATCAGGCGGCCGACGCGGAGCGCGGCCTGCAGGCCGAGGGTGATTTCGGTCTGCATGTCGGCGAGCTTCTTCTGGAAAAGCTGGGTATTGGCCAGCGGGCGGCCGAACTGGTGCCGGTCGAGACCGTATTGGCGGGCGGCGTGCCAGCAGAATTCGGCGGAGCCCATGACGCCCCAGGCGATGCCGTAACGGGCGCGGTTGAGGCAGCCGAACGGGCCCTTGAGGCCTTCTACGTTGGGCAGGAGCGCGTCCTCCCCTACCTCGACGCCATCCATGACGATCTCGCCGGTGACGGAGGCGCGGAGCGAGAGTTTCTTTTCGATCTTGGGCGCCGAAAGCCCCTTGGCGCCCTTGTCGAGGACGAAGCCGCGGATCTTGCCGTCATGCGCCTCGGACTTGGCCCAGACGACGAAGACATCGGCGATCGGGCTGTTGGAGATCCACATTTTCGAGCCGGTGAGCTTGTAGCCCGTGTCGGTTTTCACCGCGCGGGTCTTCATGCCTGCCGGGTCGGAGCCGGCATCGGGTTCGGTCAGGCCGAAACAGCCGATGAGCTCACCCGAGGCGAGGCCGGGGAGGTATTTCTGGCGCTGTTCCTCCGTGCCGTAGGCGTAGATCGGGTACATGACGAGGCTGGATTGCACCGACATCATCGAGCGGTAGCCGCTGTCGACGCGCTCGATTTCGCGGGCGACGAGGCCGTAGCTGACGTAGCCTGCGCCGATGCCGCCATATTCCTCGGGGATGGTGGTGCCCAGAAGGCCCATCTGGCCCATTTCGCGGAAGATGCCCGGATCGACGGTTTCGTTCTCGAACGCCTCCATCACGCGGGGTTGCAGGACTTCCTGCGCGAAGGAGCGGCCGCTTTCGGCGATCATGCGCTCGTCTTCCTCGAGCTGTTTTGCGAGGTAGAACGGGTCTTCCCAGTCGAAGCTGGAGAGGTTGGGTTTGTCCTTGGCGCGGATCTTGGGGGCGTCGAGGCTCATGGCGGTCTCCTTATGCGCGTTCGTCAACTTAATTGTAATGTATCGCGAGATCGGGGTAGAAAACAGCGAGAATTCCGCATCAATCTTTGAGGGAACCGCATATATGCCCCCTGCCCCGCGCCGCTTTCTGCCCTCGACCGCCGCGCTGCGCGCGTTGGAGGCGCTGGACCGGCTGGGCAGTGTGACGGCGGCGGCGGAGGATCTGAACCTGACGCAGGGCGCGGTGAGCCGGCAGGTGCAGGCGCTGGAGGAGCAATTGGGCGTGCCGCTGGTGATCCGGCAGGGGCGCCGGGTGGTACTGACGCCGGAGGCGGCGCATTACGCGGGGGATATTCGCGGGGCGTTGCAGAAGATCACGCAGGCCTCGCTCCGGCTGACGGTGAACCCGACGGGGGGCAGTCTGGATCTTGCGATATTGCCGACCTTCGGGATGCGCTGGCTGGTGCCGCGACTGGCGGATTTCGCAAGGCGGCATCCGGAGGTGACGATCAACCTGACGACGCGGCTGCGCCCGTTCAACTTTGCCTCGGAACCCTTTGATGCGGCGATACATTTCGGGAATGCGGACTGGCCCGGGACGGCGGCGATGAGGTTGCGGCCGGAGGCGGTGGTGGCGGTTTGTGCGCCGGGGCTGCTGGAGGATGTGTACCCGGAAGGGCCGGAGGATCTGCTGCGCTTGCCGCTTCTCCATATCGAGACAAGGCCAGAGGCGTGGGCGGCGTGGTTTGCGGCACACGGGGTCGAGGCGGTGCAGGTGACGGGGCAGATTTACGACCAGTTCTCGACCATCACGCAGGCGGCGCTGCATGGGCTTGGGGTGGCGCTGTTGCCGGATTACCTTGCAGAACAGGACCTTGCGACGGGACGTTTATGTAAGGCATGGGGCGGGCCGACCCCCTCGCCGGGGGCGTATCACCTTGTCTGGCCGGTGGAGAAGTCACGGGACCGGGCGCTGTTGAAGTTCCGGGATTGGCTGGCGACGCAGACCGAGGATGACGAGCGGTTGCCGCGGTAAGGGGGCGAAATCTTTTAAAGATTTCGGTTCGATTTCTTTTGAAGAAATCGGGGGGGTTAGCCGAGGGCGTAGCCGGCGCCGCGGACGGTGCGCAGGGGGTCCTGGCCGCCGTGCTGGCAGAGCGCCTTGCGGAGGCGGCCGATATGGACGTCGACGGTGCGGGTGTCGACATAGATGTCCCTGCCCCAAACCCGGTCGAGCAGTTGCTCGCGGCTCCAGACCCGGCCCGGCTTTTCCATGAAGGTGGAGAGCAGGCGGAACTCGGTGGGGCCGAGCTTGAGCATGTTGCCGTCGCGGGTGACGCGGTGGGTTTCGGAATCGAGCAGGATATCCTCGTATTCCAGCCGCTCGCCCACGGTCGAGGGGCGTGTGCGGCGCAGTTGCGCGCGGACGCGGGCCATCAGTTCGATGACCGAGTAGGGTTTGACCACGTAATCGTCGGCGCCGGTTTCCAGCCCCCTGACCCGGTCGACCTCTTCCGAGCGGGCGGAGATCATGATGATCGGCACGCCCCGGGTGGAAGGGCGGGTCTTGAGCTGGCGGCAGACCTCGATGCCGGAGACGTTGGGCAGCATCCAGTCGAGCAGGATGATATCCGGCGCGGCCTCGTCGACGAGCATCAGCGCCTCCTCGCCATTCTCGGCGCGGGTGACGGCGAAGCCGTCGGCTTCGAGGTTGTAGGCCAGCACTTCGCGCTGTGCGGGTTCGTCTTCGACCAGAAGAACGCTGGGTTGTTCAGAGGCCATGTGTCTGGGTCCTGTTCATTGCCTCAGGCCGGCGCGACGCTGGGGTCGGTCGAGGTCCGGTCGCTCTTGGGGCGTTTGTCGTCGGGGATTTCGCCGGTGACGAGATAGATGACCTGTTCGGCGATATTGGTGGCGTGGTCGCCCATCCGTTCGGTGTTCTTGGCGATGAAATGCAGGTGCATGCAGGCGGTGATGTTGCGCGGGTCTTCCATCATGAAGGTGAGGAATTCGCGGAAGAGCGCGTTGTACATCTGGTCGACATCCTCGTCGCGCTGGATGACCTCGGCGGCGGTGCCGGCGTCGCGCTGGACGAAGGCGTCGAGCACGTCCTTCAGCATCCGCTCGACCTCTTTCGCCATGCGGCGGATCGAGGCGGTGGCGCCGTGGATCTGGCCCATCTGGCTGAGCACGGTGGTGCGCTTGGCCATGTTCTTGGCGTAGTCGCCGATGCGCTCGAGGTTGGAGGCGATCTTCATCACCGAGAGGATGACGCGAAGGTCGACCGCGATCGGCTGGCGCAGGGCGATGACGCGGGCGGCTTCCTCGTTGATCTGTTCTTCGAGTTCGTCGATGGCGCGGTCGCCGTTGCGCACCTCTTCGGCCAGTTCCTCGTCCCGGGTTTCGAGCGAGGTGGCGGCCTTGAGGATGGCATCCTCGACCAGACCGCCCATTTTCATGATCAGCGCTTGGATCGTTTCGAGATCCCGGTCGAAGGCCGAGGCGATATGTGTGTCGGTCATGTCTGCTCCTTACCCGATACGGCCGGTGATGTAGCTTTCGGTCCGTTCGTCCTTGGGGTTGGTGAAGATCTGGCCGGTCTCGCCGAATTCTACCAGATGTCCGAGGTGGAAGAAGGCCGTCTTCTGGCTGACCCTTGCGGCCTGCTGCATCGAGTGGGTGACGATGATCACCGAGTAGTTGGTGCGCAGCTCGTCGATCAGTTCCTCGACCTGTGAGGTGGCGATGGGGTCGAGGGCCGAACAGGGTTCGTCCATCAGCAGTACCTCGGGTTCCGTCGCCACGGCGCGGGCGATGCAGAGGCGCTGCTGCTGGCCGCCCGAGAGGCCGGTGCCGGGGGCGTGGAGCCTGTCCTTCACCTCGTTCCAGATGGCGCCGCGGCGGAGGGATTTCTCGACGATCTCGTCGAGGTCGGCCTTGTTCTTGGCGAGGCCGTGGATGCGGGGGCCGTAGGCGATGTTGTCGTAGATCGACTTGGGGAACGGGTTGGGTTTCTGGAACACCATGCCCACCTTGGCGCGCAGTTGCACCGGGTCGACCGATCTGTCGTAGATGTCCTGATCGTCGAGCCGGATGTCGCCCTCGACCCGGCAGATGTCGATCGTGTCGTTCATCCGGTTCAGGCAGCGCAGGAAGGTGGATTTGCCACAGCCCGACGGGCCGATGAAGGCCGTGACGGTCTTGTCCTCGATATCGACGTCCACGTCCTTGATGGCGTGGGTGTCGCCGTAATAGACCTGCACGTTGCGGGCGGAGAACTTGGTTGCGTTCGTGGTCACGGTTCTCTCCGTATTGGGTGTGTCATACATGAGGTCTGTCCTTGATTACCAGCGGCGTTCGAAGCGGCGGCGCAGAATGATGGCGAGGATGTTCATCGAGAGCAGGAAGACCAGCAGCACGATGATACCGCCCCAGGCTTTTTCGTAGAAGGCCACGTCGGCGCGGGCGGCCCATGTGTAGATCTGGGCGGGCATGGCCGAGTTGGGATCGGTGAAGCCCGCCACGATGCCGTCGGGATAGCCGCGGGCGACGAAGCCCACCATGCCGATCAGCAGGAGCGGTGCGGTTTCGCCCAAGGCCTGAGCGAGGCCGATGATGGTGCCGGTGAGAATACCGGGCATGGCCAGCGGCAGGACGTGGTGGAACACCGCCTGCATCTTGGAGGCGCCGACGCCGAGGGCGGCGTCGCGAATGGAGGGCGGGACCGCCTTGAGCGAGGCGCGGGTGGAGATGATGATGGTGGGCAGGGTCATCAGGGTCAGGACGAGCCCGCCCACCAGCGGGGCCGATTGCGGCAGGTGCATGAACTGGATGAAGACGGCAAGCCCGAGGATGCCGAAGACGATGGACGGCACGGCGGCGAGGTTGGAGATGTTCACCTCGATCAGGTCGGTGAACTTGTTCTGCGGCGCGAATTCCTCGAGATAGATGGAGGCCGCGACACCGATGGGCAGCGAGAGCAGCAGCACCACCAGCATCATGAAGAAGGAGCCCACGACCGAGGCGCCGATCCCTGCCCCGCCGGGATTGTCGACGCCTGAGTCGGCGCCGGTCAGGAAGGTCCAGTTGAAGGCCGATTTCATGATCCCGGCCGTGTGGAGCGCGTCGACGATGTCGAGGTCGGCTTTCATCAGGAAGCGGCTGTCCTGAATGGTGTCGCGGGTGACGCGGCCGTTGAAATAGCCGTCGACGCGAGAGGAGGCAGCGAGTTCGAACTGGACCGGCTCGCCCAGGCGGTTGGAGTTGCCCTGATAGTATTCGCGGATCGTGCCGCCGGTCTTGCCGAGCAGGCGCTCGATCGCGGCGGCGTCGAAATCGACCTCGAGGCCGCGCTCCTGAAGCTGGGCTTCGAGCTTGGCGATGAAGAGGTCCTGATAGGCCTTGGTCTTGAAAAGCTCGCTTTCTGCGGCTTCGTACTCTGCTTGCGTGATGGTGAACTCGACATCGACCACGGTCTTGGTGAAGGCCGGGAGGCCGGAGCGGATGATGGTGAAGGCCAGCACCACGAGGAAGAAGAACCCGATGCCGATGGCGATCATGCCATAGGCCTGAAAGCGTTTCTCGGAGGCGTTGCGGCGCTTGGTGCGGGCGTCGCGGGCGGTGAGCGATTTGCCGGAGCCGCCGCTGTTCAGGGTCGCGTCGGTCATTCGTATTGCTCCCGGTATTTGCGCACGATGTAGAGGGCGAAGATGTTGAGGATCAGCGTGATGACGAAGAGCGTCATGCCAAGCGCGAAGGCGACGAGCGCTTCCGGAGAAGCGAAATCGGCGTCGCCGGTGAGCTGGCTGACGATCTTGGCGGTGACGGTGGTCATTGCCTCGAACGGGTTGAGCGAGAGGCGGGCCGCGGCCCCTGCCCCGAGCACGACGATCATGGTCTCGCCGATGGCGCGGGAGGCGGCGAGCAGGATGGCGCCCACGATGCCCGGCAGGGCCGCGGGCAGGACGACCTGCTTGATGGTTTCGGACTTGGTGGCGCCGAGGCCGTAGGAGCCGTCGCGCATGGCCTGCGGGACGGAATTGATGATGTCATCCGACAGGGAGGAGACGAAGGGGATCAGCATGATGCCCATGACGAGCCCCGCCGTCATCACCGCCGTGCCCGATTGCATCCAATCGAGCCCGTTGTCGCCGAAGACCTTGAGCAGCAGCGGCCCGACCGTCAGGAGCGCGAAGAGGCCGTAGACGATGGTGGGGATGCCGGCCAGCACCTCGAGCATCGGCTTGGCGAAGGCGCGGACGCGGGGGCCGGCATATTCGGAGAGGTAGATGGCGGCGAAGAGGCCGATGGGCACCGCCACGGCGAGCGCCACGATGGAGATGTAGAACGTGCCCCAGAGCAATGGCAGGACGCCGAGATCGGAGCTGCCGCCGCGGCCCGAGAAGCTGGGCGCCCAGTTGGTGCCGAAGAAGAAATCGGCGGCCGGGTAGAGGCGGAAGAATTCGATGGTGTTGAAGACCAGCGACAGGACGATGCCGATGGTGGTCAGGATGGCGATGGAGGCGGCGCCGACGAGGAGGGCGCGGACGCTGCGTTCGACCGAGTTGCGGGCGCGGAAATTGGCGTGGCTTTCCTTCAGCCCGTAGAGAAAGCCCAGCACCGCGAGGATCAGCACGGCCACGGTCATGATCAGGTTGCCGGTGGCGTTCATGACCCGGTATTGCTGGGCGGCGTTGAGGATGGGCCGCGTGAGCTCGGAGGTAACCACCTGCCCCGCATCCTTGAGGTATTGGGAGATGGCGGCGACATCGGCCTCGGCGTTGCGGGCCTCGTCATCGGTCAACAGGCCTTGGGCGATGGCGGCATCGATCCCGTCGGCGGCGCGCCGCACCTCGGCCATGACCAGCCCCAGCGAGGAGCCTTCCTTGACCGAAGCTTCGGGGATCATGCCGGAGATGGCGTTGCCGACATAGAGCGGCTGGATCAGCAGCCAGGCCACCATCAGCAGGACCGCCGGCACGATGGCCTTGATGGCCACGTTGGAGCCGTAATAGGAGGGCAGCGAATGCAGCGCGCGGTTGTCGCCCCCGGCGCTGGCGAGGGCGCGCTGGCGGCCAAGTGCGTAGCCCGCCGCCGCGATCGCAAGCACGATCAGGATAAGCCAGAGTAAAGGCATGTGCCCCCCATCCCCATCTTTGTCGGTTCTGTCCTAAAACGCGTGTGAGGGGCGGCGCATTGCCGCCCCCCGGTCAGGCCGGGGCCTGATTACATGCTTTCGCTCATGGTCGTTTCGTTTTCGACCTTGGACTGGGTGTCGGCCAGTTCCGGATCGGCCACGAGGCCGTAGTTGGAGAGCGGGCCGCCGGGGCCGGCGATTTCGTCAGCCACGAAGAACTGGGCGTATTCCTTGAGGCCGGGGATCACGCCGATATGGGCTTTCTTGACGTAGAAGAACAGCGGGCGCGAGACCGGGTATTCGCCGGAGGCGATAGACTCGGTGGTGGGCTCGATGCCGCCCATGGTGGCCACTTTCAGCTTGTCGGTGTTGTTCTCGTAGAACGCGAGGCCGAAGACGCCGATGCCATTGGTGTTGGCGTCGATGCGGGCCAGCGTCTCGGTGTAATCGCCGTCGATATCGACCGACTTGCCGTCCTGACGCACGTCGAGGCAGGCATCCTCGGCGTCGTCCTCGTTCATGCCGCCATCCATCATGGCCTGCATCGCGCCGGTGGCTTCGCAGCCTTCCAGCAGCACCTTGTCTTCGAAGACTTCACGGGTGCCGTGCTTGGTGCCGGGGATGAACATGGCGATCTCGGCATCGGGCAGGTCGCTGTTGAAATCGGCCCAGTTCTGGTGCGGGTTGTCGACCACTTCGCCGTCGACCATCACCTTGGCGCCGATGGCGTTGAAGATGTCGGAAGGCTCGAAGGCGGTGAATTCGGGGCCCGACTGCTGGCTGGCGAAAACGATGCCGTCATAGCCGATGCGGACTTCGATGATGTCGGTGACGCCATTGTCGGCGCAGGCCTTGATCTCTTTTTCGCGGATGGCGCGCGAGGCGTTGGCCACGTCGATGGTGTTCTCGCCCACGCCTTCGCAGAAGCGCTTGAGGCCGGCCGAGGAGCCGCCCGATTCCACGACCGGGGTCGGGAAGTCGGTGTTTTCGCCGAACAGCTCGGCCACGATCGAGGCGTAGGGCAGCACGGTCGAGGATCCGGCGACCTGCACGTTGTCACGGGCGGCGGCGGCGGTTGCGGAAACGGCAGCGATCGCCAGCGTGGAGGCGGTCAGTTTCACAAAGGACATAGATAGCTCCTGATTTCGGTTGCGGGGCCACAACAGCAGTTGGCCCTTGGTCGTTCTGCTAGTGGCCGGCGACGACGCTTTTGTTACAGGGATGTAACGGTTTTATGACAGCGCGGATGTTGTTGGAGAAAATCGCCGTCCTGACGCGGGGTCGGGCCCTGCCCGCCCCCGTGAGACGGGCTCAGCGGACCTGTCGGGCGCTGTCGCGGGGCAGGACGACGCGGAAAACGCTGCCCTCACCGGGCTGCGATTCGATTCGCAGGCGGCCGCGATGGCGCCCGACGATATGCTTGACGATGGCGAGCCCGAGACCGGTGCCGCCCATGGCGCGGGAGCGGTGGCTGTCGATCCGGTAGAAGCGTTCGGTGAGGCGCGGGATGTGCACCGGGTCGATGCCCGGCCCCTCGTCGCGGACGGAGATCACGGCGGCGGGGCCGCGCACCAGCGGCTCCTGCTCGGTGGTGGTGAGGGAGACCTGCACCGTCTTGCCCTGCCCGCCATATTTGACGGCATTCTCGGTCAGGTTGGTGATCACCTGCTGAAGCTGGTCAGAATCGCCCGGCACGATGATCGGGGTTTCGGGCAGTTGGGCGGTGATCCGGACGCCCGCATCGATTGCCAGCGGCGTGAGCGCGTGGCGCACGGTGCCGATGAGGCGGCAAAGGTCGACCGGGTCGGTGGGGCGGACGCGTTCCTGCCCCTCGACCCGGGAGAGCGAGAGGAGGTCGCGCACGAGGCGTTCCATGCGCTGGGCCTCGTCCTGCATGGTGCCGAGGAAGCGGTCGGTCACCGCCGTGTCGCCCTTGGCCGGGCCGCGCAGGGTTTCGATGAAGCCCAAAAGTGCGGTGAGCGGGCTGCGCAGTTCGTGGCTGACATTGGCCACGAAATCGCGGCGCATCTGGCCCGCCTGTTCGAGATGGGTGACATCCTCGAAACAGACCAGCACGCCGTGCCCCGCCTCTGTCTGGACGGGGGAGCAGGTGACGTTGAAGGTGGTATCCTGCGTGCCGTCGGAGGAGAGGTAGCGGGTGGTGCGCGGCTGGTGGTCGCGCAGGGCGGCCTCGATCGCGTCGAGGATCGCGGGCTGGCGGAGGGCGGTGATGAAGTGGCGGCCGGTGATGCCCTGCCCCAGCAGCGCCAGCGCGCGGTCATTGGCTCCGAGGATGCGCTCGCCCCGGCCAATGAGGACCGCGGGCAGCGGGATGGCCCCGAGGAGCGACGAGATGTTGTCGGCGTTCATCGCCTGTCGGTGCCCCCGTCAGACTTTCCGGAGTCCGTCGCGGTAGCGGCGCATGTTCTCCTGATAGTGCCGGGCGCTGAATTCCAGCGAGGCCATCGCCTTGTCGTCAAGCTGGCGGACGATTTTGCCCGGCGCGCCCATGACGAGGCTGCCATCGGGAATCTCCTTGCCCTCGGTGATCAGGGCGCCCGCACCGATCAGGCAGTTGTTGCCGATCTTGGCGCCGTTGAGGATGGTGGCGCCCATGCCGATGAGGGTGTTGTTGCCGAGCGTACAGCCATGCAGCATGACCTTGTGGCCGATGGTGCAGTTCTCGCCCACCATGAGGGGGAAGCCCATGTCGGTATGCAGGACGCAGTTTTCCTGCACGTTCGAACCGCGCCCGATGGTGATGGGCTCGTTATCGCCCCGCAGCGTGGCGCAGAACCAGACCGAGGCGCCCTCCTCGAGGATCACCTGCCCGATCAGGTTGGCGTCGGGGGCAACCCACGTGTCTTCGGCGAGTTGAGGGGTATGGCCGTCGAGCGTGTAGATGGTCATGTGTTCTCCTCGAATTCCTGTTGCAGGGCCTGCACATGGGCGTTGAGGCCGGGCTGCTGGATGCGCTTGAGCCGCGCGGCGGTGACGATGCTTTTGAGCCGCGCGCCGGTGGCGTCGAGATCGTCGTTGATCAGCACGTAGTCGTATTCGCCCCAGTGGCTGATCTCGTCCCAGCTTTTCTGCATCCGCTTGGCGACCACGTCGGGCGCGTCCTGCCCGCGCCAGACCAGCCGGTTGCGCAGCTCGTCGATGGAGGGGGGCAGGATGAAGATCGACAGCGTGTGCTGGCCGAGGCCGGAGTTCTGGATCTGCTGGGCGCCCTGCCAATCGATGTCGAAGAGCACGTCGCGCCCTTGGCCGATCGCCTCTTCCACCGGGCCGCGGGGGGAGCCGTAGAAATTGCCGAAGACATGGGCGTGTTCGATCATCTCGCCGGCATTGACCGCGCGCTTGAAATCACTCTCGGTCATGAAGTGGTAATCCTGCCCGTCCACCTCGCCCTCGCGCGGGGTGCGGGTGGTGGCGGAGACCGAGAAGGAGATCGTCGGATCCCAGTCGCGCAGGCGCCGGGACAGGGTGGATTTGCCCGCGCCCGAGGGCGAGGACAGGATGATCAGAAGGCCGCGCCGGTCAGCCATGGGCGCCCTGCCCTTTCATTGTTCCAGAAATACTCAGATCCCCCGTTTTCCAGTTCGTCCCGTCATTCGACATTCTGCACCTGTTCGCGCATCTGGTCGATGACCGTCTTGAGTTCGAGGCCGATGGCGGTGAGCCCCTTGTTCTGGGCCTTGGAGCAGAGCGTGTTGGCCTCGCGGTTGAATTCCTGTGACAGGAAGTCGAGCTTGCGGCCCACCGGGCTGCCGCTGGCGAGGAGGTCGCGGGCGGCGGCGATATGGGCGCGGAGGCGGTCGATCTCCTCGGTGACGTCGGCCTTGACGGCTATGAGCGCCAGTTCCTGGGCGACGCGGGTTTCGTCGGCGGTGTCGGCGGTCTCCATCACGCGGGCGAGCGCGGCTTTGAACGCCTCTTCCATCTCCGGGCGGCGGGCCTCGGCGGCTTGTGCGGCCTCGGCGGTGAGGCGCTCGATCTCGTCAAGCTGGGCGGTCAGCACGTCGGCCAGCGCGCGGCCCTCGGTGGCGCGCATGTCGAGGAAGGCGGTCAGGAGGCTCTCGAAATCGGAGAGCAGGGTGGTGCGGAGCGCCTCGGTATCCTCGTCCGCCGCACCGGTGTCGAGCACGCCGCGCAGGCCGAGGAGGTCGGCGGCCGTGGCGGGCGCCAGCGTGACGCCGCGGGCCATGGCGCGGTTTTCCACCTCGGCCATGGCGGTGAGCACGTCCTCGAGCTGGGCCGCGTTGACGGCCAGCGCCCCTGCCCCGTCGTCGCGCGAGAGTTTGAGGTTGAGGGAGACGTTGCCGCGCCCGAGCGCCTTGCCCAGCCGCGCGCGCAGGGCCGGTTCGAGCCCTTCGACCCAGTCAGGCACGCGCAGGCGCAGGTCGAGCCCCTTGCCGTTGACGCTGCGCATTTCCCATGTCCAGGAAAAGCCGTGCTGCGCCCCCTTGGAAGCGGCGAAAGCCGTCATTGATCTGAGCACGCGGATCCTCCTGCCATGTCCCTGCCGGGTGCGGTTGCGTCACGTCCTAGCCATTCGTTTGCGCAAGGGCAAGCGTGCCGGCGGGTTCATCTGTTTAAGGCGATGTTAACCAATTATTAACATTTCGGGCGCCCTGTCGGGGTAATCGTGCCAGATTCCGGGAAGGCGCCGGCCACGCCGCACAGGCCGTGGCGGGGCGCTTCGAGCCACCGACCCGAGCGAGGGCAGACCAATGGATGACACAACCTACGACCCCGACGACGTGATCGAGCTTCGGCCCCGTGGCCGCGCCGGGGGGCGCGAGCCGCAGGCGCTTGTCGATTACTGGGAAGGGCTGCGGCGCGGCGCCGTGGTGCCGCGGCGGGCCGAGATCGACCCGCGGCGGATCGAGGGGCTGTTGTCGGACACGTTCATCATCGAGCGGATCGCGCCGGGGCTGGCAAGGTTCCGGGTGGCGGGCGCGCATCTGGCCGACCTGATGGGCATGGATGTGCGGGGCATGCCGGTGAGCAGTTTCATCCATCCCGACCGGCGGGAAGGCTTTGCCGGCGCGCTGACGCGGCTGTTCGAGGAGCCGGCGACGGTGCGGCTTGACCTGCTGTCGCGGGGCGGGTTCCGGCAGCCGGGGCTGACCGGGCGGATGGTGCTGCTGCCGTTGCGGAGCGATCTGGGCGACGTGAGCCGGGCGATGGGCTGCCTTGTGGTCGAGGGCGATGCGGGCCGGGCGCCGCGGCGGTTCGAGGTCACCCGTTTGCGGGTGGCGCCGGTGAATGGCGGCACGGTCGAGGTCAGGCGGCCCGAAGACGCCCCGCGTGCCAGGCCGAAGCGGCGGGAACGCCCGTTCCTGCGGCTGGTGACGAGCGATTGACGACGCGGTTTGTCGCGAACGGGACAGGTTGGCGCGTTTTCCGGCTTTCCGGCGGTCCGGGCGGCGCCTAGCCTGCGGCGGACCCTCCCGCCACAGGATGTGCCCCATGGCCGTTATTTCTTCCGTCACCGCCACCCCGCTGCGCCTGCCGCTGCGCCAGCCCTATATCTGGTCTCAGGGGGTGGAGGAGGCGTTTACCGTCAATTTGGTTACCCTGACCTGCGAGGATGGCACGGTGGGCTATGGCGAGACGCCCGCCGCGCCGGATGCCGATGCGCAGAAGATCGTGCTGGAGAAGCTGGGCCGGGGGCTGGTGGGGCGGACGGTCTTCGATATCGCGGACGGATTGCAGGCGGTGTACCGCGAGCATTTCCTTGTGTTTGGCGGGAATATGCCGAGGTATTTCAACCAGTTGCGGAACGCTCTTGAGACAGCCGCGCTGGATGCGCAGGGCAAGGTTCTGGGACGTCCGGTGTGGGATCTTCTGGGGGGCGCGGTGCGCGGGGACGTGGGGTATTTTCACTTCCTGCAAGGCAAGACGCCCGAGGCGCTGGCCGAGGATGCAGCGGCGGCGGTGGCCGGTGGGCAGCCGATCCTGTATTTGAAGGTGGGTGTGGGGGCGGAGCATGACATGGCGGCCATGCGCGCCGTGCGGGAGGCGGCGCCCGAGGCCCGGCTCCGGCTGGACGCAAACGAGGCGTGGGATCAGGCGGTGGCGCTGCGGATGATCGCGCGGCTGGCGCCCTATGACATCGAGTATATCGAGCAGCCGACCGCCAGCACCTCGCAGGCCGCGCTGGCCCATGTGGCGGCGCGCTCGCCCATTGCGATCGGGGCGGATCAGAGCGTGTTCACCTTGCAGGAGGTGCATGTGGCCGCGGCCGTGCACCGGGCCGACATGATCGCCGTGGGCCCGCGGGAAATTGGCGGCTTGCGGCCCCTGATGAAGGCGGCGGCGGTGGCCGAGGCGGCCGGCGTGCCGCTTTGCATTCATTCGTCGATGACGACGGGGATCACCACCTGTGCCGAGCATCACGCGGGCCGGGCGATTGCGAACCTCGACGATGGCAACCAGATCATGTGGCAATTGCTGGCCGAGGACATCGTGGAGGCCCCGGACCTTGCGCCGAAGAAAGGGCGGCTGGCGCTGGAGGGCAAGCCGGGGCTGGGGTTCACGTTGAAGGAGGATGTGATCGCGGCGGCCGCCGAGCGGCACCGCGCGCATGTCGGCTGATCAACCCACCATGGGCGTCATCAGCTCGACTTCCTTGCCGTCTTCGATGGCGGTGTAGAAGCAGGTGCGGCGGTTGGTGTGACAGGCGGGGCCGTATTGGCGGACGCGGACAAGGATGCAATCGCGGTCGCAGTCGATGCGCAGTTCGGCCAGTTCCTGAACGTGGCCGCTGCTCTCGCCCTTGACCCAGAAGGACTGGCGCGAGCGGCTCCAATAGGTGACGCGGCCGGTGTCGAGGGTGCGCTGGACAGCTTCGGCGTTCATCCAGGCCAGCATCAGCACCTCGCCCGTCTCGGCGTCCTGGGCTATGGCCGGTAACAGGCCGTCATCGTTGAATTTCAGCGTTTCGGGGTCGAATGCCATGAAGGAAACCCTTTCCGTCTGCGTCACGCGCCTCTATCTATGGGGGGAACGCGGAAAGGGAAAGCCATGAGCGGCGAAACCGACCTGATCAAACTGTACTCGGCCCGGATCCTCGAGCTGGCGGCGGATATTCCGCATCATGGCCGGCTGGAGGAGGCGGATGCGAGCGTGAAGCGGCGGGCGCCGCTTTGCGGGTCGACCGTGACGGTGGATATCAAGACCGATGGCACGAAGATCACCGATTACGCGGCGGAGGTGAAGGCCTGTGCGCTGGGACAGGCCTCGGCCAGTATCGTGGGCAGGCATATCATCGGCTGTGACCTTGCGCAGGTGACGGAGGCGCGCGATGCGCTGAAGGCGATGCTCAAGCAGGACGGGCCGACGCCCCCTGCCCCGTTCGACGGGCTGGAGGTTTTGCGGCCGGCGCAGGATTACAAGAACCGGCATGCGTCGATCCTTCTGACGCTGGAGGCTTCGGTCGAGGCGCTGGAGACGGCGCAGGCGTCGAGTTCCTGCGCCTGAGGCGCGATTAACCTTTCGATTTTGCATAAAAAAACCGCCGCACGCTTGGGGACAAGCGGCGGCGGAAGGAAGCTCGGTTCCCGTTTGGGCCTGTCCGGTGATCTGGGGTGAGGCAGGAACCCCGGGGACAGTTGATCAGGCGCGGCGCATCGAGACTATGGGGACAGGCGATGCGGATAGGCGCGACAGGCCAGGAACGTCGCAGGCAGAAAGGTTACAGAAGCCCCGGAAGGTAGAGACCGCCCAGAAGCGTGACCATCAGGGCCGCGCCGCCGATGAGATCCCCGATCAGGGTGTCGCGGGAGCGGTAGGCGGCGGTCTTGAATTGGCTGAGCATTGGGTGGCTCCTTCGTCCGGCGTGGCTTTGTTGCTTCTTTGTTCTCATTTTGGAAAGGGTTTGTAAAGAACTTTGTGAGAACATCCGGGGGAACCTGTGGATTTTGTGGGGTAACACTTTGATCTAAAGCGAAATTTTTGTTCCGCTTCCGTTCCCGCCTGTGGATAAGTCTTAACCGACGCTGATGAGGCGGATCGCCTGATCCTGTTCCATGAGCCACAGAAGGATGCGGGCCGCCTGCCCCCGGTCGCCGGTGAGGTCGGGATCGTCGGCCAGCAGTTTGCGGGCGTCGGACTGGGCCACCGCCATCAGGGCCGCCTGCCCTTCCAGATCGGCGATGCGGAAGCGTGGCAGGCCGGATTGGGCCGTGCCGATCAGGTCGCCTGCACCGCGCATTTCGAGGTCGGTCTCGGCGATGCGGAAGCCGTCTTCGGTTTCGCGCATGGTGGCGAGGCGTTTCTCGCCGGTCTCCGATAGCGGCGGCTGGTACATGAGCAGGCAGGTCGATGCGGCCTCCCCCCGCCCGACGCGGCCGCGAAGCTGGTGCAACTGGGCCAAGCCGAAGCTTTCGGCGCGTTCGATCACCATGATCGAGGCGTTGGGCACGTCGACGCCCACCTCGATCACGGTGGTGGAGACGAGAACGGAGGTGTCGCCGCGCTGGAAGGCGGCCATGGCGGCATCCTTCTCCTCGGGCGGCATCTGGCCGTGGACGAGGCCGACGACGCCCTCGCCGAGTGACGCGCGGAGGCGCTTGAAACGTTCGCCGGCGCTGGAGAGGTCGATGAGTTCGCTTTCCTCGACCAGCGGGCAGACCCAGTAGGCCTGCCGCCCTTCGGCAATGGCACGGCGGAGGTGATCGACCACCTCGTCCATGCGGCCTTGGCTCACCAGCGCGGTGGTGATGGGTTTGCGGCCCGGCGGCTTCTCGTCGAGGATGGAGACATCCATGTCGCCATATTGCGCCAGCGACAGGCTGCGGGGGATGGGGGTGGCGGTCATCACCAGCACGTCGGCCTGCGCGCCCTTGCGGCCGAGTTCGAGGCGTTGGCGGACGCCGAAGCGGTGCTGTTCGTCCACGATGGCGAGGCGAAGGTCTTGAAATTCCACGTCCTTTTGAAAGACGGCGTGGGTGCCCACGAGGATCTGGATGTCGCCGGATTTGAGGGCGGCAAGCTTGCGGCGCCGCTCTGCTCCCTTGTCGCGGCCGGTGAGGATTTCGATGACCACGCCCGCGGCCTCGGCCAATGGGGTGAGCCCTTCGAGATGCTGGCGGGCGAGGATTTCGGTGGGGGCCATCATCACCCCCTGCCCGCCCGCTTCGACCGCGATGAGCAAGGCTTTCAGCGCAACGAGGGTCTTACCGGCGCCGACATCCCCTTGCAGGAGGCGGTTCATCCGGCGGTCCTGCGCCATGTCGGCGGCAATCTCGGCGATGGCGCGGGTCTGGGCGCCGGTGGGGGTGTAGGGCAGCGCGTCGAGCACCTTGGCTTGCAGCCTGCCCGTGCCCACGGTCGCGCGGCCCTTGGTGCGGCGGAGCTTGGCGCGGGCGAGGCCGAGGGTGAGTTGATGGGCCATGAACTCGTCATAGGCGAGGCGTTCGCGGGCGGCGTTGGACGGGCTGAGATCGGCCATGTCCTGTGGCGCGTGGGCGCGGGCGATGGCCGCGTGCCAGTCGGGCCATCCGGCGCTGGCCTTCTGCGCGGGGTCGATCCATTCGGGCAACTCGGGCGCGCGGGCCAGCGCGGATTGCGCGGCCTTGCCCATGGTTTTCTGGGTGATGCCGGCGGTGAGCGGATAGACCGGTTCGAAATCGGGGATGGTGCAGGCCTCGTTCGGGGGGAGGATGTGATCGGGGTGGACCATCTGGGCCATGCCGTCGAAAAGCTCGACCTTGCCGGAGACCACGACGCGCTGGCCGGTGGGGAGGATGCGGCGGAGATATTCGTCGCGGGCGTGGAAGAAGACGAGCTGGAAGGTTGTGGCGGCATCCTCGACGTTGACGCGGTAGGGGCCGCCGCGGCGCTGGGGCGCACGGTGGTCGCCGACGGTGACCTCGACGGTGACGGTTTCGGGGAAATTGGCGCCTTGCACGGTTTCGCGGCGGCGGCGGTCGATGCCGGAATAGGGCAGCGTGAAGAGCACGTCGCGGGGGCGCGCGATGTCGATCGCGGCAAGGGTTTTCGCGGTCTTGGGGCCGACCCCTTCCAGCGTTTCCAGCTCGGCGAAGAGCGGGAAAAGGATGGGGGGCCGGGTGCTCATGCCTGCCCTATGAGGTCGAGCCAGCCGTCTTCGTCGATGATTTCGACGCCGAGCTCTTCGGCTTTCTTGCCCTTGCTGCCCGCCCCCGGCCCGGCGACGACGAGGTCGGTCTTGGCGGAGACGCTGCCCGAGACCTTGGCGCCGAGGGCTTCGGCGCGGGCCTTGGCCTCGGCCCGTGTCATCTTTTCGAGCGTGCCCGTGAAGACGACGGTCTTGCCGGCAACGGGGCTGTTTTCGGTCTGCGGGCGGGCCGCTTCCTCGACCGTGAGGTGGGCTGTGAGGCGGTCGATGCTGTCGCGCTCGTTGTCTTGCGCGAAGGCGGTGACGAGGGAGCGGGCCATGACCTCGCCCACGCCGTCGATGCCAAGGAGGCGTTCCCATTCTGGACCCTCGCAATCGGCGGCGTCATCCATGGCTGACGTGAAGTCGGACCATGTGCCGTAGAAGCGGGCCAGCAGGTTGCTGGCCTGTTCGCCGACATGGCGGATGCCGAGGGCGAATAGGAGGCGGCCGAAGGGCATGTTTCGTTTTTCTTCAATGGCCTCAAAAAGGTTCTTCGCGCTTTTCTCGCCCCAGCCTTCGCGGTTCTTGAGTTGCTTGACGCCGGTGCCGTATCGGTCTTTCAGCGTGAAGATGTCGGCGGGTTCCTTGATCCAGCCGTCGCGGTAGAATTGTTCGACCTGTTTGGCGCCCAGCCCTTCGATGTCGAAAGCGGCGCGGGAGACAAAATGTTTCAGTTTTTCAACAGCCTGCGCCGGGCAGATGAGGCCGCCGGTGCAGCGGCGGACGGCGTCGCCTTCCTCGCGGATGGCCTCGGACCCGCATTCGGGGCAGGTTTCGGGGAAGGTATAGGGTTTGGCATCCTCGGGGCGTTTGGAGAGGTCGACATCGGCGACTTTGGGGATGACGTCGCCGGCGCGGTAGACCTGCACCCAGTCGCCTTCGCGGATATCCTTGCCGCCGCGGATTTCGTGGCCCTTGCTGTCGCGCCCGGCGATGTAATCCTCGTTGTGGAGCGTGGCATTGGAGACGACGACGCCGCCGACGGTGACGGGGGTCAGGCGGGCGACGGGGGATAGTGCGCCGGTGCGGCCGACCTGAATGTCGATGGATTCGAGGCGCGTCCAGGCGAGTTCGGCGGGGAATTTGTGGGCGATGGCCCAGCGGGGGGTTGTGCTGCGATAGCCGAGGCGGGCTTGCAGGGCGAGGTCGTCGAGTTTGTAGACGACGCCGTCGATATCGTAGCCGAGCTCGGCGCGGAGTTGTTCTATTTTTTCGTATTGGGCCAGCATTTCGGAGGGCCCGTCGCAAAGCTCGGTGAGCGGGTTGGTCTGGAAGCCCAGTTCGGCGAGGCGGTTGATGGCGCCCATCTGGGTGTCGGCGAGCGGTTCGCTGGCCTCGCCCCAGGCATAGGCGAAGAAGCGCAGGGGGCGGTTGCGGGTTATGGAGGCGTCGAGCTGGCGGAGGGAGCCGGCGGCGGCGTTGCGGGGGTTGGCGAATTGCTTGTCAGACCTTTCGGCCTGCCGCGCGTTGAGCGCCTCGAAATCTTCGTGGCTCATATAGACCTCCCCGCGGATTTCCAGCACGTCGGGGGCGCCTTCGAGGGTGGTGGGGATATCGTCGATGGTGCGGGCGTTGGCGGTGACGTTCTCGCCCACCGCGCCGTCGCCGCGGGTGGCGGCCTGCACGAGTTTGCCGGATTCGTAGCGCAGCGACAGGCTGAGCCCGTCGATCTTGGGTTCGGCGGTGTAGGTGAGCTTGGCGTCGCCCGCGAGGCCGAGATATCGGCGGATGCGGCTGTCGAACTCGGTGATGTCTTCGTCGGCAAAGGCGTTGGCGAGGCTGAGCATCCGCACCGCGTGGGCGACCTTGGCGAAGGCCTCGGACGGGGCGGCGCCGACCTGATCGGAGGGGCTGTCGGCGCGCTTGAGATGAGGAAAACGCTCTTCGATGGCGGCGTTGCGGGATTTGAGCGCGTCATATTCCGCATCGGTGATCTTCGGGGCGTCTTCGGTGTGGTAGGCGGTGTTGGCCTCGGCCAGTTGCTGGGCCAGGTCGGCGAGTTCTTCCATCGCCTGCGCCTCTGTCAGGTCATCTACCGCTGGTTTCTGCGCCATCTTGCCCTCCGCCTGAACGGGGCGCGGCCGGTGTGCCCGCGCGCGCGCCCCAAATCTTTCGCTGCAAGTGATAGGGCGCGGCGGCGGGCGCGTCCAGACGTCAGGCGCCGATGGCGAGCGGCCTGTCCCCGTCGGATGCGGGTTCGGGATCGCGGAGCACGTACCCCCTGCCCCAGACGGTTTCGATATAATTGGCGCCGCCCGTGGCCTCGGCCAGTTTCTTGCGCAGCTTGCAGATGAACACGTCGATGATCTTGAGTTCGGGCTCGTCCATGCCGCCATAGAGGTGGTTGAGAAACATCTCCTTGGTGAGCGTCGTGCCCTTGCGCAGGCTGAGCAGCTCGAGCATCTGGTATTCCTTGCCGGTGAGGTGCACGGTCTTGCCCTCGACCTCGACCGTCTTGGCGTCGAGATTGACATGCACCTTGCCTGTGCGGATGACCGACTGGGCGTGGCCCTTGGAGCGGCGGACGATGGCGTGGATGCGCGCGACCAGCTCCTCGCGGTGGAACGGCTTGGTCAGGTAATCGTCGGCGCCGAAACCGAAGCCCTTGATCTTGTTCTCGGTATCGTCGGCGCCGGTGAGGATCAGGATCGGCGTGTCGACCCGCGCGAGGCGCAACTGCCGCAGCACGTCGTGCCCGTCCATGTCGGGCAGGCCGAGATCGAGCAGGATAAGGTCGTAATCGTAGAGCTTGGCGAGGTCGATCCCCTCCTCGCCCATGTCGGTGGTGTAGACGTTGAGGTTGGCATGGGTGAGCATCAACTCGATACTCTTCGACGTGGTCGGGTCATCCTCAACCAGTAGCACACGCATGACGGTCTCCGTTTTTATCTCTTCCCGACACGAGTAGTGACTAACAATGGTTAACTACAGGTTACCCGGACAAAAATATTAGCCGCTGCTACTTTGAGTTGTCGACTGTTTTATCGGCAGCCGGACGATTTGTCGCTTTCAGCCCCTCGGTTCCGTGGGCCGAAAGGGCGGTCACCCATTCCTGAAATTCCTCGTCGCTGAGCCCGTAGCGCGTCAGCGCGTCTTCCCTGCTGAGCAAGCCGTAGAGTACGCCGCGCACGACCATCAGCTTGCGCGAGGCGACCCAGCGGCGCGTGTCGGCGGGCGGCAGGTCGGCCCGGGTCATCACCGATCCGTCAGGCAGTTGCACGGCCCTTTTCCCCGCTACTTTCTTCAGATACATCACTCTCACCCTTTCCTTTCATGGGCCGGAGTGTTGCCGCTGCCGCTTAACGCGGGGTGAAACCGGGCCTTGAGAGTATGTTGCATTTTCCTATATTCCGCGGGACCGGACCGGAGAGAGACATGGCGCTCGACACAGAACTCAATTCGCTGGGCCTGCCCAAGGCTCCTGCCGACACGCGCGTCGTCGTGGCGATGTCGGGGGGCGTGGATTCCTCGGTCGTGGCGGCGATGCTGGCCGAGGAAGGCTATGACGTGGTGGGCGTCACGCTGCAGCTTTACGATCACGGTGCGGCGCTGGCCAAGAAGGGCGCTTGCTGTGCCGGGGTGGATATTCACGACGCAAGGCGCGTGGCCGAGGAGATGGGCTTTCCGCATTACGTTCTGGATTACGAGAATATCTTCAAGGACGCGGTGATCGACGAGTTCGCCGACAGCTATCTTGCGGGCGCGACGCCGGTGCCGTGCATCCGCTGCAATGAGCGGGTGAAGTTCAAGGACCTGCTGGAGACGGCGAAGGACCTCGATGCCGATTGCATGGCGACGGGGCATTATATTCAGCGCAAGGTGGGCGCTGGCGGGGCCGAGTTGCATTGCGCCGAGGATGCCAATCGCGACCAGAGCTATTTCCTGTTCTCGACCACGCCGGACCAGCTGGAGTATCTGCGGTTTCCGCTGGGCCACCTGCCCTCGAAGGATGCGACGCGGAAGCTGGCGGCGCGGTACGGGCTGGCGGTGGCTGACAAGCCGGACAGTCAGGATATCTGCTTCGTGCCGAACGGGAATTACGCCTCCGTCATCGAGAAACTGCGGCCGGGTGCGGCCGAGCCGGGGCAGATCGTGCATGTGGATGGCCGGGTTCTGGGCGAGCATGAGGGGGTCATTCACTACACGATCGGGCAGCGCCGGGGCTTGGGCATCGGCGGGCTGTCGGACCCGCTTTACGTGGTGAAGCTGGACGTGGATGCGAAACAGGTGATCGTGGGGCCGAAGGAGCTGTTGGCGACGCGGGTTGTTCCGGTGCGCGAGATCAACTGGCTGGGCGACGAGGCGTTCACCTCGCGGGATGAATGGCACGTGTCGGTCAAGGTGCGCTCGACCCGGCCGCCGCGGGAGGCGATCATCCGGCCGATCTCGGACACGGAGGCGGAGGTGGAATTGCTGACGGCCGAGGAAGGCGTGTCGCCGGGGCAGGCTTGCGTGTTCTATGAAACGGGCGGAAGCCGTATTCTGGGCGGCGGGTGGATCTGGCGGGGGTGAAAGGCTTCCGCAAGGTCAATTCCGGCCGGTGGTCCCCGGCGCTTGTGCGACATGAAGAACAGCTTATAAGGGAAGGTCTCTGAACGATACTTTCCTAAAAGGTGTTTTCGCGTGAAACGTCATTTCCTTGCATCCCTGCCCTTTATAGCTGCCCTCTCGGCCTGTGGTGCCGATATCGCGTCGGAGCCGGTGCAATTTGCGCTGAAACCCGGGACCGATCCGGGCTTCATTGCCACGACCACCACGTTCCCGTTCCGCACGCATGTGACGGACGCCGAAGGCAGCTTCGTCCGGCAGGAAAAGGGCGTGACCTGCGTGCTGGAAACGAAGGAGTTGAAGGCAACGCTGGTGACGCCGGCGAAGGTGGCCTTTCCGATCACGCGCGGGCGCGCCTCGCCCATGGTGGTGCGGTGCGCGAACGAGGATTACGTGGCTGAAGGGGTGATTCAGCCGGGGCTGAGCGGAACGATCGTTATGGGGCCGTCGCTGGCGGGCGTGGCGGCGGCGGTGATCTCGGCCGGCGTGGCGAATGCACGGGATCGGTGGGCCTATGCCAATGAAACGGTCTGGATCACGCTGGAAGAGCGCGGCGGACAGCCGGAAAGCTGACGGGCGACCGCGCGCTGCTCCGCTTCGGCCTGTGTGTCGCATGGGCCACGGTGCAAATCGAGACGTGTTTGCTTACGCCGGGTCAATGGCGCACGCGTGCGCTTCGCCGTAGCATGACGTCATCCCTGCCCCGGCGCGACGGAGCTTCTCTTGACCCATCTCCCTACAGCCTTCGCAACCTGCCTTGCGCTATTGGCCCTTGCGGGCTGTGGCGGGGGGCTTTCATCGGGCGCGGCCACTATGTCGGCACGGGACACCGCGGTGTCTGGCCGAATCGACGGCACGGCGCGTTTCGCGGTACGGACGCGGCTCAATGACGGTGGGGCCATCCGGGAGGTTCGGGGGCTCACCTGCACGCTGAACTCGGATGAGATGACCGCGAGGGTGGTCACGCCCGGCAAGGTGGCTTTTCCGATGGTGCGCGGCCGGCCCTCGCCCATGCGGATCACCTGTTCCGACGAGACGTTCAGCGGAACGGCCATCCTGCAGCCCGGGGTGACGGATCTGAAGATTTCCGCACCGTATGTGCCGGGCATGTCTTCGGCGGCGATGAAGGCGGGCGTGGACAACCCCGCGACGCTCTGGGTTTACACCAAGGGCCCGGTCTGGGTGACGGTCAGGCGGAAGGGCGGTTAAGGGCGAGCCTGCGTTTTCCGGGTTGCCGCGCCGGGCGGGCGCTGGCAGTGTCCTTTTGTACATACATAACAAGAGGCCCTGCCCCATGACCCAGCCTGCCGATACGCCGCCCGTCTATATCGATTACCTCAACCGTTTCGATATCGAGGCGCTGGGGTTCACCGATGCCGAGATCCTCTCGGCGATCGAGGATTCGCTCAGGATGCAGGGCAAGGGCGAGACAGCGATCGAGCCGCGGATGCATATCCGGCCGCGCGCCGGGGTCGAGGGGCATTTCAACGTGCTGCGCGGCTGGATCGGGGGAGAGATCGACAGCGCGGGCACCAAGGTGGTGGGTGATTTCGTCGACAACTACAAATCGGGGCGGCCGTCGGAATACGGGCTTTTGACGCTGTTCGATCCGCGCATGGGGGCGCCCAAGGCGCTGATCGATGCGACCGGGATCACCGAGATGCGCACGGGGGCGATCACGGCGCTGGGGGCCAAGTATCTGGCGCCGGAGAAGCCCAAGGTGCTGGGCCATATCGGGGCGCGGGGGACGGCCTATTGGAATGTGCGGCTGTTGTGCCACCTGTTCGATTTCGAGGAGGTCCGGGTGCATTCGCGGCGCCCCGAGAGCCAGGAGGCGTTTGCGGAACAATTGCGGGCCGATCTGGGGCGCGAGATTACCGTCACGAATGACTGGAAGTCTTGCCTGCAAGACGCTGATATCATTGTGGAAGCGTCGAGGTTGTCGGAGCCGAAGCCGCTTCTGAAGACCGACTGGATCAAGCCCGGCGCGCTGGTGGTGCCTTATGGCACAATGTCGGCGGTGGAGCTGAACCTGACGGATATCATGGACAAGGTCGTGATGGATGACTGGGGTCAGGCGCATGGGGTGTTCGGCGCGCTGCGGGAGCATGTGGATCAGGGCAAGCTGACCGAGGAGACGCTGCATGCGGAGCTGGGGCAGATCGTGGCCGAGGTGAAACCGGGGCGCGAGAGCGCGGACGAGACGATCCTCTTCTGGCACCGGGGGCTGTCGCTGTCGGATATCGCGCTGGGGCATGCGATGCTGTCGAAAGCCAAAGAGATGGGCGTGGGGCAGCGGCTGCGGTTTTACTGAAGGTGTTTCAGCACGGCCTTCGCGGCGCGGAGGCCGGGCGCCTCGCCGCCCTTGCCGAGGCGGTCCATGGTGAGCGCCATCGCCTCGGGCTGCTGTCCGGGATCGTCTAGCAATTCCAATAGCTTGGGGGCGATAAGGTCTGGCCGGCAGTCGGCGCCGTTGAGTTCGGGCACGGCGCGGGTTTCGCTGACGAGATTGACCAGCGTGAGCGTGTCGATCTTGAGCATCCGTTGCAGGATCATGCGGCTTACGGGGTGGACATCGTAGGCGATGAGCATCGGCGTGGCGGCGGCGGCCAGTTCGAGCGAGACCGTGCCGGAGGCCGCGAGCGCCCGGTCGGCGGCGCCGAAAGCGGCGGCCTTTTCAATGGCATAGACCTTCGGGCTGCGGTTGTCGGCGGCGACGATGACGGGTTTGCCCGGCCAGTCTGCTGTCAGTTCGCGGACTTGCGTGGCGCGGGCCTCGGTGGCGGGGAGGACGAGGCGCAGGTCGGGGCGCGCGCGGCAGACCTCGCGGAGGGCTGCGCCGAAGATCGGGGTGAGCTGCGCCACTTCAGAGCGGCGGGAGCCGGGAAGGACCATGAGGAGCGGCGCATCGCCGATGCCGCGGTTTTCGCGGAAGGCGGCGATCTGGTCGGGGGTGGCTTGGGGTTCGCTTACGACCGGGTGGCCGACGAAGTCGCATTCCATCCCGGCGGCTTCCATGTAGGGCGGCTCGAAGGGCAGAAGGGCGAGAACCTGATCTATATGGAAGGCCATGCGGGTGGCCCGCTTGGGGCGCCACGCCCAGACGGAGGGTGCGACGTAATGCACTGTTCTGATTTGGCTTTTCGCCTTCACGATCTTGGTGACGCGGAGACAGAAATCGGGGCTGTCGATGGTGATCAGCACGTCTGGCTTTGCGTCGAGCACGGCATTCGCGGTCTCGTGCAGGCGGCGGCGGAGGTGGGGGTATTGCTTGAGCACCTCGACCAGCCCGTGCACGCTGAGATCGTCCATCGGGAAAATGGAAGAGAGGCCCTCGGCCTCCATCATCGGGCCGCCGACACCTTCGAACTCGACATCGGCAAGCTGTTTCAGCCCGGCCATGAGCGCGGCGCCGAGACGGTCCCCCGAGGCTTCACCGGCGATCAGGAAGATTCGCATCTAAAGCTCTGACGCGACAAGGAAAATCCCCTTGTCCCGTGCGGTTTCAAGGGTGGTGTCGCGGTCGAGGATCATGACCTTGCCGGCCTCGATGACCAGCCCGGCAAGGCCGGCATCGGCGACCGCCTCGACGGTGCGGGGGCCGATGGTGGGCATGTCGATGCGCAGGTCCTGCCCGGACTTGGCGGCCTTGACCAGCACGCCGCGATGGTCGCGGCGGAGCTCGGGCGGGGTGGCGGCCACGAAGTGCAGCAGCGCGTCGGTGCCCTGAATGGTTTCGATGCCGAGGCATTGGCCGCCGGCGACGACGCAGGCCTGGCCGAGGTCGAGGGGGGCGAGGCCGCGCAGGATCTCGGTGGCGCGGGCGATGTCAGCCTTGGCGGCGGCGTCGGGATCGGGGCCGATCCGAAGGTCCGCATCGGCGGTGAGGGAGGGCAGAACCTGATGGGCGCCGACGACGGAAAATCCTTGATCTTCAAAGATTTCGATCACGGTCCTCAGGAGGCCGTCATCGCCCATTTGCAGGGCCGTCATCAGGCGGGGGGCGATGGCGGTCATCTCGGCATCGAAGGCGGAGGGGTCGAGCGCGGGGCGCACGAGGGAGCCGGCGAACACCATGCGGTCGATGCCGGCCTGCTTCATGGCCGCGAAGAGCGTGCCGATCTGTTCGAGCCGGTGACGTTCCGACTGTGCCTCCAACTCGCTGGGGATGCCCTCAAGCGTGATGATCATGGCGTCGGGGTTGGCCTTGGCAATGGCCACGGGCAAGGCCCCGGCGCAGGCGAGGATGGCAAGCCGTCCGGCCATGGTCAGATCGAACCCGGCGTAAGGAAAGACCGGTCGGAGCCGGCGGTGATGAAGTTGACGATCTGGCTGACGTAGGCGCTTTCGGTTTCCTCGCCCAGCCGGCGGGCGCGTTCCTGAAAGCTGCCCTCGCCCTGTGCCAGCATCTGGAAGGCGGCGCGGAGGGCGGTGATGTCGGAGCGGGCCACGCCGCGGCGCTTGAGGCCGACGAGGTTGAGCCCGTCGAGCTCGCCCCTCGGGGCCTGCACGAGGCCGTGGGGGATGACATCGTTGGTGACCATGGTGACGGCGCCGATGATGGCCCCCTGCCCGATGCGCACCCATTGGTGGACGCCGGAGAGGCCGCCGATGATGACGTCGTCCTCGATGACGCAATGGCCCGCCAGCGCGGCGTTGTTGACGATGATGACCCGGTGGCCGACTTGCACGTCATGGGCGACGTGGCAGCCGGCCATGAAGAGCCCGTCATCGCCCACGCGGGTGACGCCGCCGCCGCCCTCGGTGCCGGTGTTCATGGTGACGTGTTCGCGGATGCGGTTGCGGGCGCCGATCACCAGCTTGGTCTTCTCGCCGCGGAACTTGAGATCCTGCGGGATCTCGCCGATGCAGGCGAAGGGGAAGAGCGTGCAATCCTCGCCGATCTCGGTGTCGCCGCTGACGACGACATGGCTTTTGAGCGTGACGCCGTCGCCCAGCTTCGCATCCGGTCCGACATGGCAGAAGGGGCCGACATGGCACCCCTGCCCCAGCTGGGCGCCGGGTTCGACGACCGCGCTCGGGTGGATCTCGGTTTCGCCGCGATCGCTCATGCGGATCACTCCTTGGGCATGTCGACCATGGCGGTGAACTCGGCCTCGCAGGCCATGTCCCCCTCGACCGTGGCGACGCCGCGGAACTTCCAGACCTTGCCGCCGGGACGGCCGCGCAGGGTTTCGATATCGAGCGCCAGTACGTCGCCGGGTTCGACCATGCGGCGGAACTTGCAGCTTTCGATCGACATGAAATAGATCAGGACGTTCTTGTCCTGCAGGCCGAGATGGGCGCCGACCATGACCGCGGCGGTCTGGGCCATCGCCTCGACCATGGTGACACCGGGCATGATGGGCTTCTGCGGGAAGTGGCCCTGAAAATGCGGCTCGTTCATGGTGACGTTCTTGATGCCGCGGGCGGACTGATAGCCGTTCATGTCGACCACACGGTCGACCAGAAGGAACGGGTAGCGATGCGGAATCAGCCGCTGGATCATGTTGATATCCGCGGTCTTCAGCGGCTCTGTCATCGTCGGTCCTTTCGGTAAGTCGGGTGCGGGTTCCCTACCAAGCGGCGCCCGGCTGGGCAAGCGCGGGGGTCATTCGCCTTCGTCAGTGCCGGTGTCGGTACCGGTATCGGTGCCGGGATCGGCGGGTGCGGGGGCGGTGCCGGTTTCGGTTTCGGTCTCGGGCAGCGTGGCGCCGATGACCTTGTCGATGCGGGTGATGGCGGTCTCGGTCACGTCGACCGCGTCGAGGCGGAAGAGCACGGTGCGGGCGTCGAGTACCACGGCGCCGCCGGCCTCGCGCATGACCTCGGACAGAACCGGCTCGACGGCGCGCAGGAACTGGATCGGCAGGCGCTCGCGGTCGCGTTCGAGATCGACCACGCGGCGTTCGCTGTCGCGGCGGATTTCCTGAACCTTGGCATCGAAGGCGTCGGCCATCTCGCGGAATTCCTCGGGCGAGGTTTCGGCGCGCAGCTCGGTGAGGCGTTTCTCCTCGGCCTCGAGCTCGGCCTCGAGCCGGCGGTTGCGGGCGGCGAGCTTTTCGCGCTCGGCCTGATGGTCGGCGACCATGCGCTGGCCCAGCTCGGTCTGCTCGAACAGGCGCTCGGGGTCGAGAACTAGGATATCGTTCTGGATGATCCCAAGATCCTGCGCCCCTGCCTGCGGCGGGCCGAGGCAGGTCAGGGCCAGAGCCGCAACTGCAAGGCCGCGCAGGAGGGTCAAGTTCAGAAGTCCGTTCTGACCGAGAAGTCGAACTGGCGCTCGATGTCGCCCGGCTCTTTCTGCAAGGCCTTGGAGAAGTCCATACGGATCGGGCCGAAGGGCGATTCCCAGAACAGCGAGAGGCCGATCACGTGGCGCGGTTCGAAGCCGACCGACTGGGCCGTGGGGGGCACGACGGTGTCGACGTTCCAGATCGAGCCGATGTCGTAGAAGGCGCCGCCGGTGATGCCGAACTCGGCCGGCAGGCCCAGCGGGAATTCCGCCTCGAACTTGGCTGCCGCGAAGAGGTTGCCGCCGAGATGTTCGTTGGCCTGAATCGGGCCCATGCCGTTGGGCTCGAAGCCGCGGATGACCTTCTGGGTGAACCGGTCGACAGCGCGGCCGCGGGTGCCGCCCATGAAGTCGATCGAGCCCGCCTCGAAGATGCCGCGCAGGGTGACTTCCTCGTTCAGGACGCGGGTTTCGCCGACCACGCGGAGGGTCGATTTCAGGTATTCCTGATCGCCGCCCAGCCCGGCGTATTCGAGCCCGGTATCGATGAGGACCCCGGCATTGGGATTGAGGCCGGTATCGCGGCTGTCGAACACGTAGCGGTAGCCCACGGCGCTGGCGAACTGGCCGCCAAGGGCCGCTTCGGCCGCGAGGGTCGGCGAGGCGCCGGCATAGTTGCCCTGATCCGAGTAGGACGCGCTGTAGTAGAGCGTCAGCCGCGAGCGTTCGGCCAGCGGGAAGGTGATGCCGGGCCGGAAGCTGGCGTAGGTCGTGTCGTAGAGGCTGTTGTCGCTGTCCGTCTCGACATAGGCAGAGGAGAAGGAGAAGGCGACGTCACGTCCGAGGAAGGCCGGTTCGACGAAGTTGATCGAGTAGTTCGAGCGATCACCCGAGAGCGCGACGTTGGCCGAGAGGGTCTGGCCCCGGCCGAGGAAGTTGCGCTCGCGGAAGCCGACCGAGATGCCGAGGCCGGCATCGGTGGAGTAGCTGCCGCCGAAGGTGAGCGAGCCGGTGGTGGTTTCCTCGACATCGACGTCGACGACCACCTGATCGGGGCGCGAGCCTTCGCGGGCGTTCACCTGGGCGTCGCTGAAATAGCCGAGCGCGCGGATGCGTTCGGCGGTTTCACGGATTTCGCGCGGGTTGAACGGGTCACCCTCGACGGTGTCGAACTGGCGACGGATCACCCGGTCGAGCGTGGTGGTGTTGCCCTCGATATCGATGCGTTCGACGAAGACGCGCGGGCCGCGCACCAGCCGGAATTCGACATCGAGCGTGAGGGCGCGGTCGTTGCGGGTGATCTGGGGCTCGACGCGCAGGAAGTCGATGCCCTTCTTGATCGCGAGCCGTTCCATCCGGGCGATGGAGTTCTCGACCAGCGTGGGCGAATAGACGACGCCCGGCTTGATCTTCAGCACGTTCTGGAATTCGGCCGAGTTGGCCTCGGGGATCTCGCTGGTGGTGGTGATCCGGCCGAAGCGGAACTGCTGGCCTTCCTGAATATTGAAGGTGACGAAATAGCCGTCACGCTCGCGGGCCAGCTCGGCATTGGTGCCGGTGACGCGGAAATCGACATAACCGCGCGACTGGTAGAAGTCGGTCAGGACCTGTTCGTCGAATTGCAGGCGGTCCTCAACGAAGGTGTCGCTGGAGACGATGGCCCGAAGCAGGCCGGCCTGCTTGCTGCCGACGACGCGGCGCAGGCGGCGATCGGAATAGATCTTGTTGCCGACGAAGCTGACGCGCTGGATTTCGATTCCCTTGCCCTCGAAGATTTCGAAGACGAGGTCGACGCGGTTATCGCTGCGGCGGATGATCTTGGGGCTGACGCGGGCGGCGACCCGGCCGCTCTGGACATAGGCCTGGGAGATGGCGGAGGCGTCACGCTCGGCCTGGCTGGGGCTGAAGACCTGACGCGACTGGCTCTGGACGAGGCCGGTTAGGTCTTCGTCCTTGATCTTCCTGTTGCCCTCGAAGGCGATCCTGTTGATCGTCGGGTATTCGCGGACCCTGATGACAAGCTGGCTGCCGCGCGGCTCGATCTCGACGGTTTCGAACAGGCCGCTGCCGACGATGCGCTGGTAGGCCTCGTTCAGCTGGCCGGCCGAGACGGTCTGGCCGCGTGAGATGCCCGCATAGGTCAGGATCGTGCCCGGCTCGATGCGCTGGTTGCCTTCGATCGTCACGGAGGTGAATCGGTAGGTCTGGGCGGAGGCGTCATCCGGAGCGGCGAAGCTGGCCAGCACGACCGCGAGCACGATCAGGCCCTGCGCCACGAAATTCTTAAGGGAAAAGCGTGCTTGGCGCACGTCTCGCCACGCATTCAAGACATTCATTTGCAAACCCAGTCAGACATCCCAGTATAGGAAAGTCAGTAACCGCTCTCTCTGGGCTTGTCAAAGCGCGTGTGGGCAGATTTTGTGTATGTTCCCGGACGAAAGACAAGAAGCGCCCCGCGACCGGGCAACCCATACGGGCGCCGGAACCGTCGGGGCGGCGTGAAACCGGGGAATTTCCGGGGGTTGCGCGCCGGCCTTGCCGCCGGGCGCCGGCAGATCACATGGAGCCGAAAAAGGCCCCTGCGAGCAGCGCCACGGCGATGGTGGCGAAGTAGAGGATCCGGTCCCAGTTGACGTTCACCAGAAGGCTGATGCCGCGGTATCCGCTGACGAGTTGTTGCATTGTCCTGCCCTATGCTCGGTTCAGGCGCTACCTGACGCAGCAATGTGACGCGAATCCGGATTGGATTGGGGCGAAACCATGGCGGCCGCCCTGCCCCTGCCGTCAGGGACAGAAGAGATCGTTGGCGAGGGCGAAAGCCATGATCGAGAGCACGAAGAACAGGCCCACTGTCATGATGATGCGCAGCGCCTTGTCGCTGGGCGGGCGGCCGGCAACTGCTTCATACGCATAAAAAACCAGATGGCCGCCATCGAGCACGGGGATCGGGAAGAGGTTCAGGAGGCCGACCGCGGTGGACAGCACGGCGATGAACCAGATGTAGTTCGACACGCCCTGGCTGGCCATGGCGCCGGAGACCTCGGCGATGCCGATGGGGCCGGACATGTTGCAGCTGCTGATGGCGCCGGTGATCATGTGGTATAGGCCCGAGACCGAGCCGGAGATCACCTGCCCCACCTGCGCCGTGCCGTTGGCCAGCGCGTCGAGCGGGCCGAGCCGTTCGGTGGCCGGCTCGAAGGCCAGCCCGCCGGCGATGCCGATGCGCCATTCGGTGCGGAAGCCGCCCTCGTCCTGCGGCTCGTCCACGCGGCGGGGCGCGAGGGCGAATTCGAGCATCTCGCCATCGCGCCAGACGTCGAGTTGAAGCACGCGGCCTTCGGACGATTCGACGATCTCCTTGAGTTGCGCAAAAGACACGATGGGCTGGCCGTCGACGGCGGTGATGACGTCGCCCTGCTTCATGTCGATGTCATAGGCCGCCGATTGCGGCGAGAGCTGCACCACGTGGGGCGGCATGGGATAGGGGCCCTGCACGTCGATCAGCTCGCCATCGCGGCGGACCTCGTAATCGAGCAGCGCCTCCTGCGGGAGGGCGTCGATGAAATCCTGAAAGCTGTCGCCGGTATCGGCGTCGCGGGCGGGCACCTCCTGCCCTTCGATTCGCACGAGTTCGTCGCCCGGTTGCAGGGTGATCCCCTCGACCGGCAGGTCGGTCAGCTCGCCCACGGCGAGCGGTTCGGCGACCTTGCCCTGAGACATCATGACCGCGGTGAAGACGATGATCGACAGGATGAAGTTGAAGACCGGCCCCGCGGCGACCGTGAGGGTACGGGCCCAGAGCGGCGCGCCCAGCATGGTATGGCGCTTCTGCTCGGCATCGAGGGTGCCGTAGTCGTCGCTGGCGGTGCCGCTGGCGGCGTTGGCGTCGCCCATGAACTTGACGTAGCCGCCGAAGGGCAGCGCCGCGAACTGCCAGCGGGTGCCGTGCCTGTCTGTGCGCGAGAAGAGCACGGGGCCGAAGCCCAGCGAGAAGACCTCTGCCTTGATCCCGCACCAGCGCCCGACGATGTAATGACCGTATTCGTGGATCGCCACGATGATCGAAAGGGCGACGATGAACGCCACCACGGTCATGAATATACCGCCAAACTGGGGGATGATCGCCATCGGATCCACGCGCAACTCCTACCTTGTTCTATCTTTTACCACGTCGTCTGCGCGGGTTCTTGCGAGGTGGTCTGCCTCGAGCACGGTTTCAAGCGTGAAGCCGGCAGAAGTGAGGCTGTCCTCTGACGAGAGCCGGGCAAGCACCTCCTCGACCACGTCGCACATGTCGCAGAACCCGATATGCCCGGCAATGAAATGGTCGAGCGCGCGTTCCTTGGCGGCGTTGAAGATCGCACCGGACAGGCCGCGCGCCTCCATCACCTCCCGCGCGAGGCGCAGGACGGGGTAGCGGCGCAGGTCGGGTTCGCGGAAATTGAGCTGGCCCACGGCGGCGAGGTCGAGCTGTTCGACGGGCAGCTCGTGGCGTTCGGGCCAGTACATGGCGTGGCCGATGGCATGGCGCATGTCGGGCGGGCCGACATGAGCGATCATCCCGCCATCGCAATAGGCGACGAGCGCGTGGACGAGGGATTCGGGGTGGATCAGCACCTCGACCTGGCCGGGCGTAAAGCCGAAAAACTCCCGCGCTTCAATCATTTCCAGCGCCTTGTTGAACATCGAGGCACTGTCGATCGTGATGCGCTGGCCCATCGCCCAGTTGGGGTGGGTGGCGGCCTGTTCGGGGGTGGCGCGTTCGATATCCTCGAGCGGCCAGTCGCGGAAGGCGCCGCCGCTGGCGGTGATGATGATGCGGGTGACCGCGGCGGCATCCTCGCCCCTCAGAGCCTGAAAGATGCCGGAATGCTCGCTGTCGACGGGCAGGATGCGGGCGCCGTTGGTGCGGGCGGTTTTCATGACCAGCGGCCCGGCGGCGACCAGCGATTCCTTGTTGGCCAGCGCCAGCGTCGCCCCCTGTTCGAGCGCGGCAAGGCCCGGGCGCAGGCCGGCGGCGCCGACGATGGCGGACATCACCCATTGCGCCGGACGTTGGGCGGCCTCGATCAGGGCGGTCTCGCCCGCCGCGGCCTCGACCCCGGTGCCTTTCAGGGCGGCGTGCAGGTCGTCGAGGCGCGTCTCGTCGGCGGTGACGGCGATTTCGGCGCCGAGGGCGATGGCGTCGTGCGCCAGTTGGGCCACGTTCTGCCCGCCGGTCAGCGCGACCACGTCGAAGGCGGACGGATCGCGCCGGACGAGGTCGATGGTGTTCTGACCGATCGAGCCGGTCGCCCCGAGAATCGAGATCCGTTTCATGCGCCGTGAGACATCAGGTTGAGGGTCCACAGCAGGATGGCGATGGCCGAGGCGCCGAGCAGCCCGTCGAACCGGTCGAAGACGCCGCCATGGCCGGGAATGAGGTTGGAGCTGTCCTTGACGCCGGTGCGGCGCTTGACCGCGCTCTGGGCGATGTCGCCCATCTGGGAGGCGAAGGAGACGAGGACGGAGATCAGCACGAGGGCGAGGCCGGCGCCCGTGGGGCCCGCGAAGGCGGCGCCGACGATGGCCGCGGTGACCCAGCCGCCGATAGTGCCGCTCCATGTTTTCTTGGGGCTGATCGCGGGCCAGAATTTCGGCCCGCCAAGGCTGCGCCCGAAGAAATAGCCGGCCACGTCGGTGGCGACGACCACCGCCACCAGCCAGAGGACCGAGGCCAGCCCCGCCTGCCCGCGCAGGACCACGAGGGCGAGGCAGGCCAGCAGGATCCAGATGTGGACGCAGAAGCAGAGCGGCTTGTCGCGGCCCGCGCGCGTGGCGGTGACGATGGCGGCGGCCGCGAGGATCGGCAGGGCGAAGAGGCCCGGCAGGAGCGCGGCGAGGAGCAGCGCCCCGCCGGCGAGCGCGCCGTCCTGCATGGGCGCGGGGGCCGCGAACATGCGGGCGTTTTCCCAGGCCATCAGGCCGCAGACGGTGCAGGCGACGAGGGTGAAGACCCAGCCGCCGAGCCAGAGCGCGATGAGGCCCGCCACACCGATCGCCACGCCCGAGAGAACGCGCGGCATCAGATCATGCCATTGCCGCCGCGCGTCGCTCATGCGGTCACGGCCCCGAAGCGCCGGTCGCGGGCGCCGTAGCCCCTCAGCAATTCGGTGAACACGTCCTTGGTGAAGTCGGGCCAGAGCGTGTCGATGAATTCGTACTCGGCATAGGCGGACTGCCACAGGAGGAAGTTGGAAATCCGCGCCTCGCCGCTGGTGCGAATCACGAGGTCAGGATCGGGTAAAACGTAGGTATCGAGGTACTTTGGCAGCGTTTCTTCATCCACGTCGCCGGGTTTCAGCCGGCCCGAGGCCACATCTTCGGCCAGCCGCCGCGTGGCGCGCGAGACTTCGTCGCGGCCGCCGTAGTTGAGCGCGATGGTCAGGTTGGTGCCGGTGCAGTGGCTGGTCATCTGCTCGGCCTCGTCCATCAGCCCGCGCAGCTTGGCGTCGAGGCGGGGGCGGTCGCCGATGAAGCGGACGCGGACATTCTCTTTTACGAAGTCCTGCATTTCCTTCATGATGTAGCGGCGGAAGAGGCTCATGAGCCCCGCCACCTCGGTCTGGGTGCGGCGCCAGTTCTCGGTCGAGAAGGCGAAGATCGTCAGGTAGTCGACGCCGAGTTCCGGGCAGGCGGTGACGATCTCGCGCACGCGGCGGGCGCCGGCGTGGTGGCCGAACAGGCGGGGCCGCCCGCGCGCCTGTGCCCAGCGGCCGTTGCCGTCCATGATGATCGCGACATGGCGGGGGCCTTTGGGGGCGTCGTGTGTCCGCGTGTCGCGCGCCTTTGCCATATCAGACCTGCATGATCTCGGCTTGCTTGGCTTCCAGCGCCTCGTCCACCGCCGCGATGTACCGGTTGGTCAGCTCCTGCACCTCGGTTTCCCAGAATTTCTGGTCGTCCTCGGACATGCCGTCGGACTTGGCCTTCTTGATCTGGTCCATCCCGTCGCGGCGGACGTTTCGGATGGCGACGCGGGCGTGTTCGGCATATTGACCGGCGACCTTGCCCAACTCCTTGCGCCGCTCCTCGTTCAACTCGGGGATGGGCAGCATGATGATCGTGCCGTTCATCTGGGGGTTGATGCCCAGCCCGCTTTCGCGGATGGCCTTCTCGACCTTGTTGACCATCGACTTGTCCCAGACATTGATGGTGACCATCCGCGGCTCCGGCACGTTCACCGTGCCGACCTGGTTGATCGGGGTCATCTGGCCATAGGCCTCGACCTGAACGGGCTCGAGCATGCTGGCCGAGGCGCGGCCCGTTCTGAGCGAGGCGAATTCGGTTTTGAGCGAGGTCATCGCCCCGTCCATCCGGCGTTGCAGATCGTTTGTGTCGAGCTCGAAATCATCCGCCATGTCGTGGAATCCTTGCTTGCGGTCGGTGGTCTTTCGACCCTTTTTATCCTCAGGCATGCACCGTTGTATAGGTGCCCCTGCCCGAGAGTATGCTGCGGAAGCCGCCGGGTTCGTCGAGGGAGAAGACGATGATAGGCAGGTTGTTGTCACGGGCGAGCGCGATGGCGCTGGCATCCATGACCTTGAGGTGCTTGGCCAGCACCTCGTCATAGGAGACGTCGTCGAAGCGGACCGCGTCGTAGTGCTTGACCGGGTCCTTGTCATAGACGCCGTCGACCTTGGTGCCCTTGAAGATCGCCTCGCAGGCCATTTCGCTGGCCCGCAGCGTGGCGGCGGTGTCGGTGGTGAAATAGGGGTTGCCGGTGCCGGCGGCGAAGATGCAGACGCGCTTTTTCTCGAGGTGGCGCACGGCGCGGCGGCGGATATAGGGTTCGGCCACCTCGTCCATCCGGATGGCGGAGATGACGCGGCAGAAAACGCCATGCCCCTCGAGCGCGCTTTGCATGGCGAGCGCGTTCATGACGGTCGCGAGCATGCCCATGTAATCGGCCGTGGTGCGTTCCATCCCCTGCGCCGAGCCCTGAAGCCCGCGGAAGATGTTGCCGCCGCCGATCACCATGCAGACCTCGACACCCATGTCGTGGACCGACTTGACCTCCTGCGCGATGCGCTCGACCGTCGGCGGGTGCAGCCCGTACCCCTGGTCCCCCATCAAGGCTTCGCCGGAAATCTTCAGCAGGACGCGGCGAAAGGTGGTCTTGTCGGGGTCTGAATCGGGCATGTGGTGGGCTCCGTCTGCGCCGGGCTGGCAATCGCGCGCAAAATGTCGGAAAAGGCGGGCAGGTTCAATCCAAGAAACCCCTTTCCTGCGGATAAAGCGCGAATGCGCCCCGCGCGAAGGCCCGGAGCCCGTGATACCCCCTGCCCCGCCATGATGCCGCTTGCCGATATTCCCGCCCATATGCCGGTGTTGATCGCCGGGCCGACCGCGTCGGGCAAGTCGTCGCTGGCGCTGGAGATCGCGGAGGCGCAGGGCGGCGTGATCGTGAATGCGGACGCGATACAGGTCTACGAAAACTGGCGGGTTCTGACGGCGCGGCCTTCGGCAGAGGAGGAGGCAAGGGCGCCGCATCTGTTGTACGGGCATGTGGCGCATGACGCGGCCTATTCCGTGGGGCAATGGCTGCGCGAGGTGGCGGAGGTGCTGGATGGTTCGGCAAGGCCGATCATCGTGGGGGGCACGGGGCTGTATTTCACGGCGCTGACCGAGGGGCTGGCGGAGATTCCGGCGACCCCGGCGGAGGTGCGGGCGGAGGCGACGGCCCGGCTGGAGGCGGAGGGGCTGGCAGCGCTGCTGGCCGAACTGGATGCCGATACGCTGGCTCGGATCGACCGGCGGAATCCGATGCGGGTGCAGCGGGCGTGGGAGGTGCAGCGCACGACCGGGCGCGGCATCGCGGCGTGGCAGGACGAGACGCCGCCGCCGCTGTTGCCGCCGGAGGGCTGTGTGCGGCTGGTGGTGGAGGCGCCGAAGGAGTGGCTCAATCCCCGGATCGAGCGGCGGTTCGATTTGATGCTGGAGGCCGGGGCGCTGGAGGAGGCGCGGGCAAACCTGCCGATCTGGGACCTGGCGCAGCTCTCGGCGAAGGCGATCGGGGCGCCGGAGCTAATCGCGCATCTGCAAGGGGAGTTGACGCTCGAGGAGGCGCGGGAGGCGGCGATTATCGCCACGCGGCGCTTCGCGAAACGGCAGAGAACGTGGTTTCGCGCCCGGATGGCGGGCTGGCAGCGGCTATCCGCCGCCGACTTGTAGGTTTTCGGACATTTTTTCCTTTTAATGCGCCCTCGCCTCGTGAAAACTGTTGAAAAGGCGACAGGGACGCGGAGGGCAGGTCCGCACGTGACCAAGCAAGTCAAGATCATGAGCATCGCCCAGTGGTCGGGCGCGGGCACGTGGCGAGCGGAATTGCCGCATTCGCACGACGATCACGCGCTGATCTGGGTCACGCGCGGGCAAGGCCGGTGCATGGTGGAAGGCGTCATGCGGGGCCTGAGCGTGCATAGCGCGCTATGCGTACCGGCCAAGACGCTGTTTTCGCTGGAGATGGGCAAGCAGGGGTTCGGCACGGTCTGCACGATCCCGGCGCGCAGTGCGGTGCTGATGCCCGACCAGCCGGTGCTGCTGCGCATTCGCGACGTGCTGGCGCAGGCGGAGCTGACCACCCTGCTGGAGAGCATGCAGCGCGAACAGAGCAACGCCCGCCCCTTCGCCGACGAGGCGATGACGGCCCATGCCAACCTGCTGACGGTGTGGCTGCGGCGGGCGATCATCGACCAGCCGGAGGACCCGCCCGAGCATACCGCCGCGCAACGGCTGGTGATGGCCTATGCAGCGCTGGTTGAGCGGGATTACACCACGGGCAAGCCGATGTCGGATTACGCCCGTATCCTCGGCGTGACGCCCACGCACCTGACCCGCGCCTGCCGGGCGAGCGCGGGCATGACCGCGTCGGAGATGCTGACGCGGCGGACGGTGCACGCGGTGCGCGACCTGCTGGAAACGACGGACCATCCGGCGAACCGTGTGGCGGCGATGCTGGGGTTCCGCAGTGCCGCCTATTTCTCGCGCTTCGTGTTGCAGCATACGGGTCTGTCGCCCACGGCGCTGCGCAAGGCGAAGGCGGGGGAGAAGACGGGCGCGCGCCCCGGCGCGGCGCTGCCCGGAAGGCCGGCGCCCGGTCCTGCGCCTATGCCGGGGCGTGCCGCCGCGTCTCCCACGGTCAGGGCGCCGTCGCGGCAAGCCGAACCTGCCGCCGCGCCTGCGCGTGATCCGGCCCCTGCCCCGGCGCCTGCCCCTAAGCCTGCCCCCGAACCCGCACCGGCGCCGCCCCCGGACCGCGAGGAAGAGCCCATGCCCTACCGCCGTCCCGCTTCGATGAAAACGCCCGACACCTGATGGCAGCGCGTGATCGGAACTTGATCATTGCGCGGGTGTTGTGTGTAAGCGGATGAATAGCTTTTTCCATTCCCATTTCAGGTATCTGCCATGTCGCTGACCATACGTGCCGAGCCCCCCGTGCATCCCGCCGCCGAGGGGCTGGCGCGAGAGTACGGCGCGGGGCTGATCGGGCGGCGCGAATTCCTGGCCCGGGTGACCGGCCTTGGGGCCAGCACCGCCGCGGCCTGTGCGCTCGGCGGGTTCGTCCTGCCCTCGCCCGCCGCGGCGCAGATCATGCAGGGCGGCACGCTGCGCATTCAGCAGACCGTGCGCGAGATGAAGGACCCGCGCCGCTATGACTGGAGCGAGCTGGGCAACCAGACGCGCGGTTTTCTCGAATACCTCGTCGAGTACCAGGGCAGCGGTGCGTTCCGGGGCATGCTGCTGGAGAGCTGGGAGGTGAACGAGGATGCGACCCGTTATGTCCTGCATGTGCGGCAGGGCGTGCGGTGGAACAACGGCGATGCGTTCACCGCGCAGGATGTGGCGCGTAACATCGCGCGGTGGTGCGACGGCTCGGTTCCGGGCAATTCGATGGCCGAACGGATGTACGGGCTGGTCGATCCGGAGAGCGGGCAGCTTCGCGATGGCGCGGTGTCGGTGACGGGCGAGCATACGGTCGAGCTGTCGCTCAGCGCGCCGGATATCGCGATCATCGCCAACATGTCGGATTACCCGGCGGCGGTCGTGCATGAAAGCTATGACGGCGGCGACCCGTTCGCGCATGGCATCGGCACGGGGCCGTTCCGGCCGGTCAGCCTGACGCCGGGGGAAAGCTGTATTCTCGAGCGCCACGCGGACCACGCGTGGTGGGGCGCGGAGGTGTTTGGCGGGCCCTATGTCGACCGGGTGGAGTTTCTCGATTTCGGCACCGACCCGGCGAGCTGGGTCGAGGCGGCGCGGGAGGGAGAGGTTGACCTGCTCTACGAGACCGTGGGCGACTTCGTCGACGTGATGGACGGGCTGGGCTGGACGCAGACCCGCACGGAGAGTGCGGCGACCACGGTGATCCGCGCCAACCAGCAGGCGGAGATTGACGGCAGGCGGCCCTATGCGGATGCGGCGGTGCGCCGGGCGCTGGCGCTGGCGGTGGATAACGAGATCTGCCTCGAGCTGGGCTATGGCGGGCGCGGCTCGGTGGCGGCGAACCACCATGTCTGTCCGATCCACCCCGCCTATGCCGATATCGGGCCAGCGGAGTATGACCCGGCGGCGGCGATGGAACAGATCCGTGCGGCGGGGATGGATGATTTCGAGCACGAGCTGATCACCATCGACGACGAATGGCAGCGCAACACGGGTGACGCGGTGGCGGCGCTGTTGCGGGATGCGGGGATGCGGGTAAGGCGGACGATCCTACCCGGCGCGATCTTCTGGGACACGTGGAAGGAATACCCGTTCTCGGCGACGCAGTGGAATCATCGGCCGCTGGATGTGCAGGTGCTGATGCTGGCCTATCGTTCGGGGGCGGCGTGGAACGAGAGCGGCTATGCCAACCCGGCGTTCGACGCGCTGCTCGAGGAGGCGATGTCGCTTTCCGATGCGGGCAGGCGGCGGGCCGTGATGGAAAAGATCGAGACGACGCTGCGCGAGGACGGGGTAATCATCCAGCCGTTCTGGCGGGCGCTGTTCAGCCATCATAACGGGCGGCTGGTGAATGCCGAAAAGCATCCGGCGCATGAAATCCATCTCTACGAGATCGGGTTCGCGGAACAGGAATGAAAAAGCCCCGGCGGGACCGGGGCTTGACCGGGTGATGCGACGGGGGTCAGCTTCCCCAGATCACCTTCACGTAATTGGTGGTTTCCTTGTAGGGCGGCACGCCGCCGTATTTCTCGACCGCCTTGGGCCCGGCATTGTAGGCCGCCAGCGCCAGCCGCCACGAGCGGAAGGCGCGGTATTGCTGGGCGAGGTATCGGGCGCCGCCATCGAGGTTCTGGTAGGGATCATGCGGGTCGACCCCCAGAACCGCCGCCGTGCCCGGCATGAGCTGGGCCAGACCGATCGCGCCCTTGTGCGACAGCGCCTTGGCGTTCCAGCCCGATTCCTGTTGCACCAGCCGGAGGAAAAGATCGGCCGGCACGCCGTGGCGCAGCGCCGCCGATTTGGCCATATCGAGGAATTCGCCCTTGTAGCGACCGTTATAGGGCTGGGCGCTGCCCCACTTGGTGGGCGTCACCACCTTGTCGGGCTGCAGCCGCACGGAGGCCTTGTATTGCTGGCTGGCGCGGGTATCGAGCACCCGCGTCTGATTGCTGAAGTTCTTCTTGCCCTTGCTGCCGAAAATGTCGGCCTGGGCGGTTGCCGGAAATGAAAACGCGGCGCAAAGCACCGCCGTTACGATTGTGCGCATCCCCGTCACTGTCCTCAATTATCCCCAGATCCAATAATGGCGGAACTATACGGATTTTGGCGCGGATTTCCAGATCACCGTTCCCGCGGGCCGCGAACAGGCGGATTCCCGTCATTTGAGGAGAATTTTAGGCTTTCCTTCACCCTTCTGCGATGGTGTAACCAGCAGAACAGGAGATGAACCGCAGGAGGGCGCGATGGCCGGATCGGTCAACAAGGTAATTATCATCGGCAATCTGGGCCGCGATCCCGAGGTGCGCACGTTCCAGAACGGCGGCAAGGTCTGCAACCTGCGCGTGGCGACCTCGGAGCAGTGGAAGGACAAGAATACCGGCGAGCGCCGCGAGCGGACGGAGTGGCACAGCGTGGCAATCTTTCAGGAAGGGCTTGTCCGGGTGTGCGAACAGTATCTGCGCAAGGGCTCGAAAGTTTATCTGGAGGGCAAGCTGCAGACGCGGAAATGGCAGGACCAGTCCGGGCAGGACCGGTATTCGACCGAGGTTGTCCTGCAAGGGTTCGACGGTACGCTGGTGATGCTTGACGGGCGCGATGGCGGCGGTGGCAGCCAGGGCGGCAACTATGGCGGCGGCGGCAGCGATTACGGCAGTGGTTATGACAGCGGGCCGTCGCAGGGGCAGCCCGCGTCGCCGGGGCCGTCGCGGGATTACGACGACGAGATTCCGTTCTGATCCTGCAAGGCAGGATGACGTTGCGAGGGGCCGTGCAATGCGCGGCCCTTTTTATTGGGCCCACAGCCGGAACAGGCCGAGCGCCAGAAGAAAGCCAAGGGACAGGCCCGCCGCAAAGAGGGTCAGACCGAAGAGCGTGGGGCGCGGAGCGGGGGCATGATGACCCAGCACCGTGTTTTTCGTGTAATTCATGCCGGGGACTTAACGGCCTGTTAGGTTTCCAAAGCGTTAACTCGGCGCATGCGGTTGGAAGAAACTTCCCTGGGCGACTGGCCCGCCCTGCCCTGCGCCCTGCAACAGCATCCCTGTTACGGGCAAACCGTGCGCCGGATGGGGGGACAGGCCGGGATTTACCGGGTCGTGGTCGGCGGCGAGGACATCGGGCGGGTGCAGATGTTGTTTCGCCGGTTCGGCCCGGTGCGGCTTGGCTGGGTCGGGCGCGGGCCGGTGTGGCATCCGGATGCGACGGAGGCGGACCGGCGTGCGGCACTGTCGGGGTTGGCGGGCGTCGTGCAGGGCGTGGCGCTGGTGCAGCCCGATTGCCCGGCGGACGCGGACTGGCTGCGCGCGCGGGCGCTGATGACCGCGCCGCATGTGGCGGAGATCGACCTGACCCTGCCCGCGGAACAGCGGATGGCGCGGCAGCATGGCAAGTGGCGCAACCGGTTGCGCAAGGCGCAGGTGACCGGGCTGACGATCCGGCACCGCCCGGTGGACGTGGCAAGGGACGCGGAATTGCTGGCGAGGGAGGCGGCGCAGCGTAAGGCCCGGCGATATGCCGCCCTGCCGCCCGCCTTCCTGCAACACTGGGTCGCGCATTGCCCCGGCGCCGCGCGGCTCTTCACCGCCCATGCCGGCACGGAGACCGTGGCTTTCATGCTGTTCCTGCTGCACGCGCCGGTGGCGACCTACCATATCGGCTGGTCCGGCGATGCGGGCCGGAGCGCCTCGGCGCATCACCTGTTGCTTTGGCAGGCGTCGGGCTGGCTGACCGACCGGGGCTTTGCGCGGCTCGATCTCGGGACGGTCGACACCGAGAGCGCCCCCGGCCTCGCCCGGTTCAAGATCGGCAGCGGTGCCCGTCTTCGCGCAATAGGCCCCACGCTTCTGCCCCTGCCGCGCTTTTTGCGCCACCCCTCGGCGCTTGCCCGCGCTTTCCCTCTGGCCATTCCCCGGAACCACAGTTAAGCCGCGCGCAAACATCCAAGGACACCCGAATGGACCTGCGCAATATCGCGATCATCGCCCACGTGGACCACGGCAAGACCACGCTTGTCGATGAATTGCTCAAGCAATCCGGCGCATTCCGCGCCAACCAGGCCGTGGCCGAACGCGCCATGGACAGCAACGACCTCGAACGCGAGCGGGGGATCACCATCCTCGCCAAGGCGACGAGCGTCGAGTGGAAGGGCACGCGGATCAATATCGTCGACACGCCCGGCCACGCCGATTTCGGCGGCGAGGTCGAGCGGATTCTCAGCATGGTCGATGGCGTCGTGCTGCTGGTGGACGCGGCCGAAGGGCCGATGCCGCAGACGAAATTCGTGACCTCGAAGGCGCTGGCGCTGGGGTTGCGGCCAATCGTGGTGCTCAACAAGGTCGACAAGCCGGACGCCGAGCCCGATCGGGCGCTCGACGAGTGTTTCGACCTGTTCGCCAATCTCGACGCCAACGAGGATCAGCTCGATTTCCCGCATATGTATGCAAGCGGCCGCTCGGGCTGGGCCGATCATGAGCTGGACGGACCGCGCAAGGACCTGTCGGCGATGTTCGACCTGATCGTGAACCACGTGCCGGCGCCCAAGCAGCTCAAGCGCGCGAACGAGGATTTCCGGATGCTGGCCACGACGCTGGGCTCCGACCCGTTCGTGGGCCGTATCCTGACCGGCCGGGTGGAATCGGGGCACCTGAAAGTGGGCGCGACGGTGCAGGCGCTGTCGCGCGTGGGCCAGAAGATCGAACAGTTTCGCGTGACCAAGATCCAGGCCTTTCGCGGGTTGACGTTGCAGGACATCCCCGAGGCGCAGGCGGGCGACATCGTCACGCTGGCGGGCATGTCGAAGGCGACGGTGGCCGACACGATCTGTGCGCTGGCCGTGGACGAGCCGCTCTCGGCCCAGCCGATCGATCCGCCGACGATCTCCGTCACATTCGGGATCAACGATTCGCCGCTGGCGGGGCGTGACGGCAAGAAGGTGCAATCGCGCGTCATCCGCGAGCGGCTGATGAAGGAGGCCGAGCAGAACGTGGCCATCCGCGTGACCGACACGCCGGGCGGCGAGGCGTTCGACGTGGCCGGCCGCGGCGAATTGCAGATGGGCGTGCTGATCGAGAACATGCGGCGCGAGGGATTCGAGCTGTCGATTGCCCGGCCCCGCGTGCTGATGCGCGAAGACGAGAACGGCCAGACGCTGGAGCCGGTGGAAGAGGTCACCATCGACGTCGATGACGATTATTCCGGCGCGGTGATCGAGAAGATCACCGGCCCGCGCAAGGGCGAGATGACCGAGATGAAACCCGCCGGCACCGGCAAGACGCGGATCGTGGCGCATGTGCCGTCGCGCGGGCTGATCGGGTATCACGGCGAGTTTCTGACCGACACGCGCGGCACGGGGGTGCTGAACCGCGTCTTTTACGGCTGGACACCGCACAAGGGGCCGATTCCCGGCCGTCGGGCGGGGGTTCTGATCTCGATGGAATCGGGCGAGGCGGTGGCCTATGCGCTGTGGAACCTCGAGGATCGGGGGCGCATGTTCATCGGTCCGCAGGAGAAGATCTACCAGGGCATGATCATCGGCGAGCACAGCCGCGAGAACGATCTGGAAGTGAACCCGCTGAAGGGCAAGAAGCTCACCAACGTGCGGGCCAGCGGGACGGACGATGCCGTGCGCCTGACCCCGCATATCCAGTTCAGCCTCGAGGAGGCCATCGCTTATATCAACGATGACGAGCTGGTCGAGGTGACGCCGAATGCCCTGCGGCTGCGCAAGCGGTATCTCGACCCGCATGAGCGCAAACGGCAGTCGAAGGCGTCGTGACAGGGCGGTTGTCGCGATATCGGAGACAATGATCGCTTTACGAAAAAGGCCCGGTCAAACGACCGGGCCTTCGTTTTCGGGGTATCGGATGCGCCGGATTAATTGCAGGGCGCTTTGCGCAGCACGTAATGGCCGGCTTTCTTAAGATGGGTCTTCTCCATGTAAACCGGCGGGTAGTAGACCTTGACGTACTGACCGTCGACATGCTCCCACTGGTGCTTGGCTGCCATTTCAAGATGCTTGGTGGTGTAATACGTGGCCGGAACCCAGTGCTTGTCATAGCAAGCGACCTTCTGGCCTTCCCAGGCAACCGCGGGAGCAGCAAACAGCATCGCGGTGGCAGCAGCAGCAAACATAGTCTTCATTGAAAAATCTCCCTAAGGGTTAGCAGTAGTATATTTGTACCGCACGTCGGCAAATTTTCGCACAAGTGCGATTATGTATTCTGCGCCGAGTCGGTGAAATTTGCGCCACCTCTTTCCGATTACGGCGAAAATGTGGCGGTTTCGCCATATTTCTGCCACAGTCTGTCAAGGGGTTGCTAAGCACGATGTTTCCGCTTTGGAAACAAATTAACCCTTTTCAGAGGTTTATCGTGTGGTCTGCGAACGGTGAGCGAATCGCCACGCGCTGCCGCATTACCCTCGCAGATTGCAAGGGTCCGGGACGGTGGGGTCGGCTGACGCCTGCCGGGCGGGCCGGCGGTAACGCTATTCGCTCGTCTCGACGATGAGCAGGTCGCGTTCCGAGGCGTCGCGCGCGTGGTCGAGCGCCTCTTGGTATTCGGGCGAGCGATAGCATTCTTCCGCCGCCTCGACCGAGGGGAATTTCGCCACCACGTTGCGCGGCCGGTCATTGCCCTCGAGCTGGACGTAGCGGCCGCCGCGGGCGATGAAATAGCCGCCGTGTTTCTCGATCGCGGGGCCCGCGAGCTTGGCGTATTTGCCGTAGGCCTCTTCGTCGGTGACGGTCACATGGGCGATCCAGAGTGCGGGCATTGTTTCTCTCCTGTGGTCTGTTCACATGCCATCAACGACGACGATATCGCGTTCGCTGCTCGACAGCGCGATGGGCCGGATGCGCTGATAGGCGTCGGAATTGTACCAGTCATGGGCGGTTTGCCGGTCGGGGAACTCGATGACCACATGCCGGTCGGGGGCGTGGCCTTCCAGCACCTCCGGTGCGCCGCCCTTGACGAGGAAGCGCCCGCCGAATTTTTCGGCCAGCGCCACGGTCTGGCTGGCATAGGCCTTGTAGTCTTCGGGGTCGGTGACGGTGATCCGGGCGATGATATAGGCGCTCATGTCAGATTCCCTCAGCCGGTCAGAACCTGCTCCGCCGCCTCGATCGCTGCGTCGGCGTTTTCCACGTCCCTGCCGCCGCCCTGTGCCATGTCGGGACGGCCGCCGCCGCCCTTTCCGCCCAGATGCGGTACCGCCGCCTTGACCAGGTCGACGGCCGAGACGCGATCGGTCAGGTCCTTGGTGACGCCGGCGGCAACGGCGGCCTTGCCGCCCGCATCGGCGATCAGCAGCACCGCACCGGAGCCCAGCCGCGCCTTCATCTCGTCGATGAGCGGCGGCAGGTCCTTGCCCGAGACGCCGTTCAGCACCTGCGCGAGGAATTTCACGCCGCCCAGGTCCTTGGCCTCGGCCCCCTCGCCTTTCGCGGCACCGCCGCCCATGGCGAGTTCGCGGCGCAACTGCGCGACCTCCGCCGCGAGCGCCTTGCGCTCGTCCAGCAGGGCGCGGACACGGTCGACCGTCTCCTCGGGCCGGGTTTTCAACTCGGACGCCACGGCGGCCAGACGGTGATCCTGTTCCGACAGGTAGCGGAAAGCATCCGCGCCGGTCAGCGCCTCGATCCGGCGGACCCCGGCGCTCGACGCGCCCTCGGCGATGGTGACGAAGACGCCGATATCGCCGGTCTGGCGCACATGGGTGCCGCCGCAGAGCTCGATGGAATAGGTCGTACCGTCGAGCCCCTTGCCCGAGCCGTCTTCGGAGCCCATCGACACGACGCGCACCTCGTCGCCGTATTTCTCGCCGAACAGCGCCTGGGCGCCGATTTCTCGGGCGTCGTCCGGCGTCATGATCCGGGTTTCGACGGGGGAATTCTGGCGGATGAAGCTGTTCACCTCGGCCTCGACCTGTGCCAGTTCCTCCAGCGTCAGCCCCTTGGCATGGCTGAAGTCGAAGCGCAGCCGGTCGGGCGCGTTGAGGCTGCCCCGCTGGGCGACGTGGTCGCCAAGCGCCTTGCGCAGCGCCTCGTGTAGCAGATGCGTGGCCGAGTGGTTGGCGCGGATCTGCGTGCGGCGGGCGTGGTCGACCTCGAGTTTCGCGGCCTGCGCATTGGCGATCTCGCCCTCGGTCACCTCGGCGAAATGGATGAAGACGCCGGCGACCTTCCTGGTGTCGGTGACGCGGGCGGTGCCGCTGTCGGTCTCCAGCGTGCCGGTGTCGCCCACCTGCCCGCCGGCCTCGGCGTAAAAGGGTGTCTGGTTCAGGACGAATTGCACGGTCTCGCCGGCCTTGGCGCTGTCGACCCGGTCGCCCTCTTTCACCACGGCGACGATCTGGGCCTCCGCCACTTCCGTATCGTAGCCGAGGAAATCGGTGGTGCCCTTCTCCTCGGCGATGTCGAACCAGACGGTGGAATCCGCGGCCTCGCCCGAGCCGGACCACGCGGCGCGGGCCTTGGCCTTCTGCTCGGCCATGGCGGCGTCGAACCCGTCGGTGTCGACCCCGCGGCCCTGCTCGCGCAGGGCGTCCTGGGTCAGGTCGAGCGGGAAGCCGAACGTGTCGTAGAGCTTGAACGCCGTCTCGCCGGGCAGGTTCTGGCCCTCGGGCAGGCCTTTCAACTCGGCATCGAGCAGGCTGAGCCCGCGGTCGAGCGTCTGCTTGAAGCGGGTTTCCTCGAGCTTCAAGGTCTCCTCGATCAGCGGTTGCGCGCGGGCGAGTTCGGGGAAGGCCTGCCCCATCAGGGCCACGAGGGTCGGCACAAGGCGGAACATCACCGGATCCTTGGCGCCCAGCAGGTGCGCGTGCCGCATCGCCCGGCGCATGATCCGCCGCAGGACGTATCCGCGCCCCTCGTTCGAGGGCATCACGCCATCGGCGATGAGGAAGGAGGTCGAGCGCAGGTGGTCGGCGATCACCCGGTGATGCACGTTGCCCGGCCCGTCGGGGGCGCCATCGGTGGCGTTGGCCGAAGCCTCGATCAGGGTACGCATCAGGTCGGTGTCGTAATTGTCGTGCTTGCCCTGCAGCAGCGCGCCGATCCGTTCCAGCCCCATGCCGGTGTCGATCGACTGCATGTCGAGCTCGCGCATGGTGCCGTCTTCGAAGCGCTCGTTCTGCATGAAGACGAGGTTCCAGATCTCGATGAAGCGGTCGCCATCCTCCTCGGGGCTGCCCGGCGGGCCGCCCCAGATGGCGGGCCCGTGGTCATAGAAGATTTCGGAACAGGGGCCGCAGGGGCCGGTGGCGCCCATCGACCAGAAATTGTCATCCGTGGCGATGCGGATGATCCGGTCATCGGTGAGGCCGGCGTATTTCTTCCAGATCTCCGCCGCCTCGTCATCCGTGTGGAAGATGGTGACCAGCAGCTTGTCCTTGTTCAGGCCGAAATCCTTGGTCAGCAGGTCCCAGGCATAGGGGATCGCCTGTTCCTTGAAGTAGTCGCCAAAGCTGAAATTCCCCAGCATCTCGAAGAAGGTATGGTGGCGGGCGGTATAGCCCACGTTGTCGAGATCGTTGTGCTTGCCGCCGGCGCGGACGCATTTCTGGCTGGTCGTGGCGCGGGTGTAGTCGCGATGTTCGACGCCGGTGAACAGGTTCTTGAACTGAACCATGCCGGAGTTGGTGAACATCAGCGTCGGGTCGTTGCGCGGCACGAGCGGCGAGCTGGGCACGATCCGGTGATCGTTGCGCTCGAAAAAGGTCTGGAAGGTGGAGCGGATTTCGTTAAGCGTCGGCATCGGGTTTCTTCCGGTAGCGGAAATTGCGGGCGTCACGCTGATTTAGCGATGCGCCAACCCCATGTCCACAGCTAGCGGAATGACAAAAGAGCCCGGGCCGCGATGGCCCGGACCCCTGCCCTGCGGGTCGCAGGATATCAGGCTTCGAGAATATCGTCCGACGCCGCGTCATCGGAGCTGGACATGTCGAAGTCGAGCCCGTGGGCGGCGCGGATCTTGTCCTCGATCTCGAGTGCGATCTGCTTGTTTTCCTTGAGGAAATTCTTGGCGTTCTCGCGGCCCTGTCCGATGCGTTCGTCGCCGTAGCTGAACCAGCTTCCGGATTTCTCGACCACGCCGGCCTTGACCCCGAGGTCGATCAGCTCGCCGGTTTTCGAGATGCCGTCGCCATACATGATATCGAATTCCACCTGCTTGAACGGGGGGGCGACCTTGTTCTTCACCACCTTCACGCGCGTCTGGTTGCCGGTAACCTCGTCCCGGTCCTTGACCGATCCGATCCGGCGGATATCCAGACGCACCGAGCTGTAGAACTTGAGGGCGTTACCGCCCGTGGTGGTCTCAGGCGAGCCGAACATCACGCCGATCTTCATGCGAATCTGGTTGATGAAGATCACGGTACACTTGCTGCGGCTAATCGAGCCGGTCAGCTTGCGCATCGCCTGGCTCATCAGGCGGGCCTGCACGCCCACGCTGCTGTCGCCCATGTCGCCCTCGAGTTCGGATTTCGGGGTCAGCGCGGCGACCGAATCGACCACCACCATGCTGACCGCGCCCGAGCGCACCAGGGTGTCGACGATTTCCAGTGACTGCTCGCCCGTGTCGGGCTGTGAGATCAGCAGTTCGTCCAGGTCGACGCCCAGCTTGCGGGCATAGATCGGGTCGAGCGCGTGTTCCGCATCGACGAAGGCGCAAACGCCGCCCTTCTTCTGTTCCTCGGCCACGCAATGCAGGGTCAGCGTGGTCTTGCCGGAGCTTTCCGGCCCGTAGATTTCCACGATCCGCCCCTTGGGCAGGCCGCCGATGCCGAGCGCGATGTCGAGGCCCAGCGAGCCGGTCGAGGTCGACTCGATATCCTGCACCGGGTTGTCGGCGCCGAGCTTCATGATCGAGCCCTTGCCGAACTGGCGTTCGATCTGCGCCAAAGCGCTGTCGAGCGCCTTCTGCTTGTCCGCGTTCTTCTTCGAATCCATCGTCAAAAGATCTGCCGTTGCCATGTGATTTTCATCCTTATTTCACACCCTGTTCCGGGCGTCCATCGCTGCATTCGTTCACCTCTTGTTCTCCACCTTATGAAGACAAAAGTGGAACATATCAAGAAAATTGTTGTCAAATCCACTTTTGCCCAGTCGGGTTAAGAAGTAGTTTACGGGTCAAGGCAAACCGGGGGGCGGACGGACAAGATGCTTGTATTCGCAAGGGAAAAGCTGGTCTTCCTGTCGGTGCCGAAGACGGGGACGACCGCGTGGCAGGCCGCGCTCGAGCCGTTGGCGACCATGGTGGTGCGCGACCCGCCCGAGCTGAAGCACGCGCCGGTCTTCCGCTACAACCGGTTCTTCCGGCCGATGCTTGAGAAATTCGTGGGCGAGGATTTGACGGTTCTGGCGGTGATGCGAGAACCGGTCGACTGGCTGGGAAGCTGGTACCGCTACCGGCAGCGCGACTTCCTCAAGGGGCAGCCGGCCAGCACGCAAGGCGTGGATTTCGATGCGTTCGTTCAGGCCTATATGAAGGGGGATCGGCCGGTCTTCGCCAATGTCGGCTCGCAGGCCAAGTTCCTCGAGCCCCAGCGCAACGGCACCGCCGTGACGCACCTGTTTCGTTACGAGGATCAGGCCGGGTTGCGGGCCTTTCTGGAAGACCGGCTCGGCGCGCTGGCGGAGACCGAGGTGATGAATGCCTCGCCGCCGATGCCGCTGGAGCTGTCGAAGGACGTGGCCGACAGGTTCCGCCGGAAATTCGATTACGAGTTTGCCCTTTACGAGAGCATCGGTCCGAACGGTCATTACGACCCCCTGCCCGGAGATGTCACCCGCACGCGGTGAGCCGCGGCGGCGGTGGAGATGATCAGTTCGGCCGGTTTGCCCCGCCATTCACCTGCGCGCCGACCGTTTCCGTCAGTTCCGTCAGCGAGAAGGGCTTGGGCAGGAATACCGAGTTGGGCACATCGGCTTCGTTGTCGCCGAAGGTTTCGGGCGCATATCCGGAAATGAACACCACCTGCGTATCGGGCCGTGTGGTCAGCGCCTCGCGCACCCATGTCGGGCCGTCCTTGCCGGGCATGATCACATCCGTGACGAAGACGTCGATCCGCAGCCCGTCATCCTCGAGAAGGTTCAGGGCGGTCTCGGCCGAGTCGGCCTCGAGCACCGTGAAGCCCCGCATTTTCAAGGCGCGGCTGGCGAAGGCCCGGACCGGCGCTTCGTCTTCGACCAGAAGCACGACCCCTTCCGCCTTGGCCTCGCGCAGGGATGGCACGGCCGCGGGTGCCGATGTCCGGGCCGGCGCCTCGTGCGCCGGGAACAGCATGAGGAACCGGGTCCCCTCTCCCGGGGTGCTGTCGACGAAGATGAACCCGCCGGTCTGCTTCATGATCCCGTAGACCGTCGACAGGCCGAGACCGGTGCCGTCGCCCGGCCGCTTGGTGGTGAAGAAGGGCTCGAATATCTTGTCGAGGTGGTCGGGCGCGATCCCGCTGCCCCGGTCTTCGACCGTGACCGCCACGTAGCGGCCGGGCGCCACGACGGCACGGTCGCGCCTGAGCGGCTCTTTCAGGACGCGGTTGCAGGTGGTGAGGGTGATCTCCCCGCCCTCGGGCATGGCATCGCGCGCATTGACGACGAGGTTCATCAGCACCTGTTCCAGCTGCCGTTTATCGGCCCGCACGGCCCAGAGTTCGGGGTCGTGGACGACCTCCAGCGTGATCTTCTCGCCCACCAGCCGGTTCAGCAGATGGGTGAGGTCGAACAGCACCTCGCGCAGGTCCATGACCCTTGGGCGCAGCGTCTGTTTCCTGGAATAGGCCAGAAGCTGGTTGACCAGAGCCGCGGCGCGATTGGCGTTCTGGCTGATCTGCACGAGGTCGGCATAGTCGCCGTCATCCTGTTCATGGCGGAGCAACAGCAGGTCGCAATGGCCCGAGATTGCCGTCAGCAGGTTGTTGAAATCATGCGCCACGCCGCCCGCGAGCTGGCCGATGGCCTGCATCTTCTGGCTCTGGACGAATTGCGCCTCGAGAGACTTGAACTTCGTCGCGTCGTGCAGCACCGCGATCAACACCGCCTCGCCCTCGTCGAGGGCCGGGGTCAGGACCACCTGCACGAAGACCTCCCGGTCTTCGCGCCGGACACGGACGGTTTCGGCCTGCACGGTACCGCGCCCGGCGACGGCGTCGTCGAGCCAGTCGGCCAGCGGGCGCCCCGGGCTTTCCAGCACGTCCGTCAGGCGCCGCCCTTCGGCGCTGTCGATCCCGAGCAACGCGCGGGAGGGGCGGTTCGACAACAGGAGCCGGCCGTCGCGCGACAGCTTCAGCAGCGGCACCGGCAGCGAATCGAAGAACGCCCACCCGTCCGGCGCCGTTTCGGCCGAGGCCGTGGCGGGAAAAAGATAGACATCGCGTGTGCCGTCCTCGCGCGGCCAGTCGGCGACGAGACGTTCCGACAGGCCGCTTTCGGTGAGGATCCGGTTGATATGGCCGGCGCGGAGGTCGCCATGGGGGCAAAACGGCTCGCCGGTTTCGGCCTGCGCGCCGAAGAGGGTTTGCGCCGCGTCGTTGAGGCCCAGCGTCTCGCCGCCCGCGCCGAGGCGGACGACCGGCACGTCTCCGCCCTGAACCATCGCGCCGTCGTGGACCGGTTTGAGGTCGATCCGCCACAGGCATCGCTCGCCTCCCGCCCGGTGCACCGTGATGGACAGCCGCCCGTCGGGCCTGTCCACCTCCCGCAGGGCCGCGCCGCGTGTGCGGGCATCGTGTTCCAGATCGAAGAGGAAGGCAGAGGCATTGGCGAATTCGGCATCCAGCAGGCCGGTCAGGGTCGTCTCCCCCTCCCCCCCGAAGGACGAAACGGCCGCGGGATTGGCATAGAGAAGCACGAGATCGGGCCCGGTGAGGGCGACCGGCACGGGATCGTTGCCGGCGAACACGGCCGCGTGCCGAACGGCCGCCCGGTCGGCCCGGTCCGTGCGCCGGACCATGATGGAAATCCAGACCGCCACGAGCGCGAGCAGCACGGATGTGAGAATAAAGGTCAGCCGTGCCAGCCCGCCCCCGGCGAGAAGCCCCGCCGCGGCGAACAGGAGGGCCGCGCCGAGTATGGCCTTGCCGCGGGGACGCAGCTGTGCCGCCGCGCGATTTAGGGAAGAGTCGTCAGCCGTGTCGAAGTGCAAAACCGTGCCCCGAATGAAAAACAGCGATACGTCCTGTTTTTCCGAAAAAGATTAAGCATGATTTAACGGCGGCGCGATCTGCACGTCAAGGTTGCGGCTCGCGTCCTTTCGGGGCACGAAACCGGGCAAGGTAGAACCCGTCTCCGGCATCCGACACGGGCCACCTTTGCTCGAACTCCAGCAGCCACCCTTTTGATTTCCCTGCAAAACCTTTTGCCTGGGCCTCGTTTTCCTCACGCAGGACCGAACAGGTCGCGTAGGCGAGACTGCCGCCCGGCCGGACAAGCGCCGCCGCCTGTTGCAGGATCTCGGATTGAATGGCCGTCAACTCGGAAAGTCGCTTTGGGGTGAGGCGCCACTTGGCGTCCGGGGTCCGTCGCCATGTGCCGCTGCCGGAACAGGGCACGTCGCAAAGCACGAGGTCATACGGCCCATTTGCGGCCACCTCCGCCGTGGTCAGGCAAGTGACGGGACACCCCGCGCGGGCGGCCCTTGCCGGAAGGTCCCTCATGCGGGCCGGATCGGCGTCATGTGCGTGCCAGGTTCCATCGTTCCGAGCGGCGAGCGCAAGCACCTTGCCGCCGCCGCCCGCGCAATAGTCGAGCACCTTGCTGCCGGGGGCGATGTCGAGGGAATGCATGGCGGCCTGGCTGCTGCCGTCCTGAAGCTCGACGATGCCGTCGCGATAGGCGGCCGAACCGGCAATGCGCCGGGCGCCTTCGACGGCGGCCAGGGCGGTTGGGGCGATGTCGAGAGCTTCTGCCGAAATTCCGTCATTCGCCAATATATCAATCGCTTGCGACCTGCTGTTAAGGCGCTCGTTGACCCGAAGGATGACGGGCGCCCGTGACCGGAGGGCAAGCGCCGCGGCCTCGGCCCCGTCGCCGAGCGAATTCCGGAAGGCATCCACCAGCCAATCCGGCAGATCGAGACGGTCGCCGTCGGCCTCTGGCGCGCGGCCGGCCGCGCGCTCTTCGTCGGTCAGCGGCGCGGGCGCGTGACCTTCGCCGGTGAAGACATCATCGGGGTCGGTATCGTCCGCGCGCAGGGCGCCGATCATCACGCCCCTGCCGGTTCGCGCGCCGCCGAGACAGGCACAGGAGCGCAGGCAACGCAGGGCCTGAAAGACGTGATCGCGCACGGCGGCCCGGTCCTTCGACCCGGCATAGCGCGCGCCGCGGGCCCAGCGGGTCAGGCTTTGCTCGGCCGGTTGGCCCTCAAGCACCTGATCGAGCACTTCGATGGCCGCGGCAACGCGCGCGCCGGGGGTCATTGCAGGACCTCATCAACGGCCCACAGCCTGCCTGGCGAAGCGCCCGGACTTGTTTCGAATATCTGACGCACCTGGTTCGCAGCCTTCCGTTTCTGCCGGACGCACGCCCGTGTCCAAGCGCCGCCCCTCTCCGGATACTGGGTCCGACTTGGGGGAGCAAGACGGCGGGCCGTCACGCAATGCCCCTCGTTTCGGGCAATTTCCGCCTCAATCAATTCGTAATCCCGGCTAGAATAAAACCGTACGAGTGCCCGGAGATTCGCCTGATGCGCCCTGCCCCGCTGCCCCTTTCGCCGTCCCTGTCGCGCCATGCGCGGCTGTTCGAGCTGATCCGGCAAGACAACCTTGCCGCGCTGCGCCGCGAGACGCGGCTGGCGAAGGATACTGCACAAGACGACAGCGCCGCCTTTGCCAAGCGCGCGGCTCAAACCTTGTCGGCGCAAGGCTGAGGGCTATGCCGGCGCGCCCCGGTATCCGGTGGCCACGACGAATTTCTCGGAACTGTCCGACCGCGATGCCGGCGGCTTGACGTTGGCGACCTTGGTGAAGCGCTGCTTGAGCAGCTTCTGCAGCTCGCCCTCGGCCCCGCCGGCCAGCACTTTCGAGACGAAGGTGCCGCCCTCTTCCAGCACGTCGAACGCGAGATAGGCCGCGGCCTCGCAAAGCGCGATGATGCGCAGGTGATCGGTCTGCTTGTGGCCGGAACTGGCCGCGGCCATGTCGGACATGACCACGTCGGCCTTGCCGCCGAGCCAGTCCTTGACCTTGTCGTCGGCGCCCTCGTCCATGAAGTCGAGCTGGTGCAGCTCGACCCCGGCGATGGGCTCGACCTCCTGAAGATCCACACCAAGGATGAAGCCCTGCGGCTTGCCGGACCTCTCGCCGAGCGCGTTGACCCGCGGCACCGCCACCTGGCACCAGCCGCCGGGGGCGCAGCCGAGATCGACCACCCGCGCGCCCGGGACAAGGAAGTGGAACTTGTCGTCCAGCTCCATGATCTTGAAGGCGGCCCGGCCGCGATACCCTTCGGCCTGGGCGCGTTTGACGTAAGGGTCGTTCAATTGCCGCTGAAGCCAGCGGGTCGAGGAGGATTTCCGCCCCCGCGCCGTCTTGACCTTGACCTTCAGGTCGCGCTGCCCGCGCCCGGAGGTGTTCTTTCCGTCTGGTTTCTTGGTCATTATGCGTCCGTATCCTCGAGCACGCCGTCAGACGACATGAGTGCGTAAAGTATGCCTTCGCGCAGGCCACGATCGGCCACGGAAAGCCGGTCGGTGGGCCAGCAGCGCAAAAGCGCCTGAAGGATCGCCGCGCCCGACATGATCAGCGCCTGCCGGTCGATGCCGATGCGCGGGTCGCGCCGCCGCCCGGCGGGGCCGAGGGCAAGGTAGGTGCGGATCACCTTGTCGATCTCGTCGGAGGTCATGCGCAGCCCGTCGACCTTGTTGCGGTCATAGCGCTTGAGGCCGAGGTGGCTGGCCGCGACGGTGGTGACGGTGCCGGAGGTGCCGACGATCTGGAAGCCCTCGCGCGGCGGCTCGTCCTTGTAGGGGGCGAATTCGGCGAGGTTTTCCTCGAAGAACCAGCTCATCAGCGCGAAACGCGCGCTGTCGTCCTCCACGTCGCGGAACTGGTCGCGCAGGGTGGCGACCCCGAGCGGCACGCTGATCCAGTCGACGACCCGCGGCCGCGGCCCGCCATCGTCGGGCAGGTCGAAGCCGCCATGCATCCGCATGATCGCCCGGGCCCGGCCGTGGGGCGGCACATCGGTCAGGTCGATCCACACCAGTTCGGTCGAGCCGCCGCCGATATCGACCACGAGAAGCTGTTCGGTTTTGGAACTGACCAGCGGCGCACAGGAGACGACCGCTAGCTGTGCCTCCTGCTGGGGCTCGATGATCTCGAGCCGGAGGCCGGTTTCGCGATAGACCCTGTCCATGAACTCGCGCCCGTTGGCGGCACGGCGGCAGGCCTCCGTCGCCACAAGGCGCATCTTGGTCACCTTGTTGCGCTTGAGCTTCTGCTGACAGACCCGGAGTGCCTGAATCGTGCGGTAGATCGAGGCACGGGAAAGCCGCCCGGTTTTCTCGAGACCCGAGCCGAGCTGTACCGATTTGGAAAAGCTGTCTACGACCGAGAACTGGCCGCCCTTGGGGCGGGCAATCAGCATTCGACAGCTATTGGTGCCCAGATCCAACGCCGCATAGAGCGGCGGCGCATCGGGCCGGGTCAGTGCGGGGCTCTCTACCGCTTTCGGGATCGCGCCCGCACCTACGGGACGCTTGGGCGCCATATTCTTACGCCCTCCATTTCGAGTTGAATCAAAGGTAGGCTCTTGCAGCGCCTCGCGCAAGCTCTAGGCGTTCCACATTATGAATATGAAAGTTTTTCCCGATAGGCTCCGTGGCGGAGGGCGATCCGCGACGCTAATGTCAGACTGTCGCAGGATGCGCGCGTTCTGTCGAAATTCGACCCTGTCAGTGGTCCATGCTGCTTTAGAGAGAGGCCACTGAAAACGAGGAATCAGTCATGGTTGATGTCACCATCGTCTACTGGCGGGATATTCCGGCGCAAGTCATCGTCGGAAAAGGCCGCCGCGGCGCGAAAAAGCAATTGCCCGAACGGTTCGAGCAGGCGATCGACCGCGCCGCGATGAAGGTGGGGGCGTCGGATACCGACACCTACCTCGCCGAGTGGCGCAAGGCGGCGCCCTACCCGGTCGAGGGAGAGGCGGCGGACGTTGCCGAGGCCGAGGCGGCCCGGCTGGACGCGGAGTATGATCAGGAGCGCATCAAGGCCCTGATCGCCAATGAAGGCTGGGCATGAGCCCGAAACCTGCGCTATGGGAGGCCGTGATGGCTTTGTTGAACTTCAAGAAGCGTGAGAAACCCGCGATCGTGTCCGACGGACGGCTCGAGGCGGTTCTGCAAGGCTACTCTATCGAGGTGATGCCCCGCACCGCCGAGAAGGTCGAGAATTTCCGCGACCTGCTGCCCGAGGGCACGCGCGTCTACATCGCCCATATCGAGGGCACGCCGATCAATGACATGGTCGCCACCGCCAAGCGGCTGGCCGACGAGGGCTATCCGGTGATGCCGCACTTCCCCGCGCGGATCATCAAGGACCGCGCCACGCTGGCCGACTGGATCGCGCGCTACAACGGCGAGGCCGGGGTCGAGCAGGCGCTGCTGCTGGCCGGGGGTGTCGCGACGCCGCATGGCGATTTCGACAGCTCCATGCAGCTGATGGAAACCGGCGAGTTCGACAAGGCGGGCTTCAAGCGCCTGCACGTGGCCGGCCACCCCGAGGGCAACCGCGACATCGACCCCGATGGCGGCACCGCCTCCGTCGACGAGGCGTTGCAGTGGAAGCAGAAATTCTCGGAACGCACCGATGCCGAGATGGCCATCGCCACGCAGTTCGCCTTCGACGCCAAACCGATGATCGCCTGGGCCGACCGGCTCTCTGCGGCGGGCATCACCCTGCCCATCCATATCGGCATCGCCGGGCCCGCCAAGCTGCAGACGCTGATCAAGTTCGCGATTGCCTGCGGCGTCGGCCCCTCGCTGAAGGTGCTGCAAAAGCGCGCGATGGATGTCTCGAAACTGCTGCTGCCCTACGAGCCGCACGAGGTGCTGCGCGATCTGGCCGCGCATCGCGCTGCCAACCCCGATTTCAATATCACCAACGTCCACTTCTTCCCGCTGGGCGGCATTAAGACGAACGCCACCTGGGCGATCGAGAACGGTGGCTCTGCCACCAAACCCGCAAACGCCTCCTGAAGGATCGAAAATGACCCGAACGATAGTCGAGAGCAAAACCAAAACCGCCGTCATCGGCTTCGATGAACCGTTCTGCGTGATCGGTGAGCGGATCAATCCCACGGGGCGGAAGAAGCTGGCCGCCGAGCTGGAAGCGGGCGATTTCTCGACCGTGGAATCCGACGCGCTGGCGCAGGTCGCGGCTGGCGCCAACATCCTCGATATCAACGCGGGCGTTGTCTACAACTCGAACCCCGATCCGAACCAGACCGAGCCGCCGCTGATGACCAAGGTGGTCGAACTGGTGCAGGGTCTTGTCGATGTTCCGCTGTGCATCGACAGCTCGGTGCCCGGCGCGCTTGAGGCCGGGCTGGCGGCCGCGCATGGCCGCCCGCTTTTGAACTCGGTCACGGGCGAGGAAGAGCGGCTGGAACTGGTGCTGCCGCTGGTCAAGAAATACAACGTGCCGGTCGTGGCGATCTCGAACGACGACACGGGCATTTCGGAAGATCCCGATGTCCGCTTTGCCGTCGCCAAGAAGATCGTCGAACGCGCCGCCGATTTCGGCATCCCGGCCCATGACATTGTGGTCGACCCGCTGGTCATGCCGATCGGCGCCATGGCGACCGCCGGTCAGCAGGTCTTTACCCTCGTGCGCCGCCTGCGCGACGAGTTGGGCGTGAACACCACCTGCGGGGCTTCGAACATCTCCTTCGGCCTGCCCAACCGGCACGGCATCAACAACGCCTTTCTGCCGATGGCGATGGGCGCCGGTATGACCAGCGCGATCATGAACCCGATCGCGCTGCCGGTGAAACAGGCGGAAATCGAGGCCAAGAAGACCGAGGTCGCCGCGCTGGGGATCGTGCTGCCCGAGGATATGGATGACGAGACCTTCTGCCAGCTCTTCGGCCTTGGCTCGACGAAGCCCAAGGCGGGCAAGGAGATGGAGGCCATTCGCGCGGCGAACTTCCTGACCAACAACGACCCGCATGGCGGGGCGTGGATCCGGTTCAACAAGGCGCCGCCGAAGCCGGGTGAAGAGGCCGCGGGTGGCCGCGGTGGGCGCCGGCGGCGTCGCGCTTGAGGTCAGCGAGTGGATTGGGGGCCAGCCCCGCCGCCATTGGGCTTGGACCAATGGCGCACCATGGCGGCCCCCGGAATATTTTTAGCCAGAAGAAGGGCCGGGGTTGTTCCCGGCCTTTTCCGTTCAAGATGAGATCAGGCGCGTTTGTCTTTCAGGTCCGCAACGCCGAGCACGTCGAGCACCTTGGCCTCGATATCGGGCGCGCTGAGTTTCGCGGTGGCGTACATGTCATCGGGGCTCGACTGGTCGATGAAGCTGTCGGGCAGGACCATGGAGCGGAATTTCAGGCCGTTGTCGAAGACGCCATTCTCGGCCAGAAGCTGGGCCACATGGCTGCCGAAGCCGCCGACCGAGCCCTCCTCGATGGTGATGAGCGCCTCGTGCCGGGCGGCGAGGTCGAGGATCAGGGCGGCGTCGAGCGGCTTGGCGAAGCGGGCGTCGGCGATGGTCGGCTCGATCCCGCGCTGCATGAGCGATTCGCGCGCCTTGCGCACCTCGCCCAGCCGCGTGCCGAAGGAAAGGATCGCAACCCGCGCGCCCTCGCTCACGATGCGGCCCTTGCCGATCTTGAGCACCTCGCCGCGTTCGGGCATTGTGACCCCCTGCCCCTCGCCCCGAGGATAGCGGAAGGCGATGGGTCCGCTGTCATGGGCCACGGCGGTGGCGACCATGTGGACAAGTTCGGCCTCGTCCGCCGCCGCCATCACGGTGAAATTGGGCAGGCAGGACAGGTAGGCCACGTCGAAAGCGCCCGCATGGGTCGGGCCATCGGCGCCGACGAGCCCGGCGCGGTCGATGGCGAAGCGGACCGGCAGGTTCTGGATGGCGATATCGTGCACGACCTGGTCATAGCCGCGTTGCAGGAAGGTGGAGTAGAGCGCGGCGAAAGGTTTCATGCCCCCCGCCGCGAGGCCGCCCGCGAAGGTCACCGCGTGCTGTTCGGCGATGCCCACGTCGAAACAGCGGCTGGGATAGCGTTTCTCGAAGAGGTCGAGCCCGGTGCCGTCAGGCATGGCGGCGGTGATGGCGCAGATGCGGTCATCCTGCGCCGCCTGCTCCAGCAGGGCGTTGGCGAAGACCTTGGTGTAGCTCGGCGCGTTCGAGGGTTTCTTTTTCTGCTCACCGGTGACCACGTCGAACTTGGCCCTTGCATGGCCTGCGTCGCTTGACTGCTCGGCGGGGGCATAGCCCTTGCCCTTCTTGGTGATGGCGTGGATCAGGATGGGCCCGGTGGCCCGTTGACGCACGGTGCGCAGGACGGGCAGAAGCTGGTGCATGTCATGACCGTCGATCGGGCCGACATAGGAAAAGCCCAGCTCCTCGAAGAGCGTGCCGCCCACGGTCATGCCCTTGAGCATCTCCTTGGCCCGGCGGGCGCCTTCCTGGAAGGGCATCGGCAGGAGGGAGACGGCGCCCTTGGCGGCCGCCTTGAATTCCTGGAACGGCTCGCCGGCATAAAGGCGCGAGAGATAGGAGGAGAACGCACCCACCGGCGGGGCGATCGACATCTCGTTGTCGTTGAGAATGACGATCAGGCGCTTTTTCAGGTGGCCCGCGTTGTTCATCGCCTCGAAGGCCATGCCAGCGCTCATCGCGCCATCGCCAATCACCGCGATGGCATCGCCATGGCCGGTGTCGCAGACACCGCCGAGGTCGCGCGCCACGGCAAAGCCGAGCGCGGCGCTGATCGAGGTGGAGCTATGGGCCGCGCCGAACGGGTCATAGGGCGACTCGGTGCGCTTGGTGAAACCGGAGAGCCCGTCTTTCTGGCGGATGGTGCGGATGCGCTCGCGCCGCCCGGTGAGGATCTTGTGCGGGTAGCACTGGTGCGACACGTCCCAGATCAGCTTGTCGCGCGGCGTGTCGAAGACGTGGTGCAAAGCGACGGTCAGTTCGACCACGCCGAGCCCCGCGCCCAGATGGCCGCCGGTTTCCGAGACGGCCGAGATGGTCTCCTGCCGCAACTCATCCGCGAGCTGCACCAGCTGCGCATCGCTGAACCGCTTCATGTCGGCGGGGGTGGTCACCTGATCCAGCAGGGGAGTGTTCGGGCGGTCTGACACGGGATATTCCCTTTCTGGCACGTCGCTGTCGTCAGGTCTGGCGTGAGATAACGAAGCGCGCCAGCTGCCGCAAGCGCTCGGCGTCCTGACCATAGCAAGATATGGCCTCGCAGGCCTCTTCTACAAGGGCCGCGGCGCGGGCGCGGGCGGCATCGAGGCCGAGAAGCGACACGAAGGTGGCCTTTCCGGCGGCGGCATCCTTGCCCACCGCCTTGCCCGCGGTGCCCGCATCGCCGGTCACGTCGATCACGTCGTCCTGAATCTGAAACGCGAGGCCGAGCGCGGCGGCGTATCGTTCGAGCGGCCCGGTATCGGCGCCCGCGATGCGGGGCCCGGCGGTGGCGGCCCAGCCGATGAGGGCGCCGGTCTTGCCGGCCTGAAGGGCGCTGATCTGCTCGAGATCGAGCGGCTGGTCGGCGGTTTCGGCGGCAATGTCGAGGGCCTGACCCAAGACCATCCCCTGCCCGCCCGCCGCGCGGGCCAGCGTCCGGACAAGCTCGGCGCGGGCTTGCGCCGATTCCGCGCCCTCGGGATGAGCGGCCAGTTCGAAGGCGAGCGATTGCAGCGCGTCGCCGGTCAGAACGGCGGTGGCCTCGTCCCATTTGACATGCACCGTGGGCTGGCCGCGGCGCAGGTCGTCATCGTCCATGCAGGGCAGATCGTCATGGACGAGGCTGTAGGCATGCATCGCCTCGATCGCGCAGGCGGGCCAGACCGACCGGGCGTCGGGCACCCCGTGCAGCCGCGCGCCTTCCATCACCAGCGCGGCGCGCACGCGCTTGCCGCCGCGCACCGCGTAGCGCATCGCCTGCGCCACGGGGCCATGGCCGAAGGGTTCCAGCACCTCGGCAAGATGCGCCTCGACCGAGGTGCGCACCCCGGCTGCCTCGTCATCCATTCCGGGGCTCACAAGTTTTCGACAGGGGTCGTGCCGGTCGGATTGCCCTCGCCATCCAGCGTGATGGCGGCGACCTTCTCCTCGGCTTCCTTGAGCTTTTTCTCGCAGCGCTTCTTGAGCTCCGCGCCGCGTTCGTAGAGCTTGATGGACTCCTCCAGCGCCACGTCGCCCCGCTCCAGCTTGCTGACCACCTGTTCGAGCTCTTTCATGGCCTCCTCGAAGGACATTTCGGAAACGGGGGTATCGGTCATGGGCGCCTCGCAAGTCTGGCCGGGTTTGGCGCCACCATAGACGCGGTCGAGAGGGGGTTCAATTCGGTTGACGCCCCACGGACCTTGCGAAATTGTGGCGGCCATGGCGAAAGCGCGCGGCCCTTCCCCCCTGCCCGACATGGATGCGATGATGGACCTCGTGCAGGCTTTCGAGGCGCTTGCCGCCAAGGATGCGCGGCTGGCGGATGCGCGGCTCGACGAGGTGATCCGGCTGGTGCCGGGCAAGCGGGCGATCCTGTCGGGACGCGTTGGCGAGCGGCCGGCGATCTTCCGGTTTTACATTGAGCATGCCGAGGCCTATGCACAGCGGGACTGGGCCGAGTTGCAGCGCACCGAGCGCTACATGTCCGAGGGCGATTTCCGCGTGAACGCGCCGATCGTGCATGTGCCGGAACTGGGGCTGGTCGTGGTGGAGCGGGTTCGCGGCCAGCCGCTGATGGACCTTATCCGGGAGACCGAAAAGCATCGCGCGGAATTTCTCCCGCCTGCGGCGCAATGGCTCCGCAAATACACGGCACCCAGTGAAGAGCTGACCGGGGTGCGGCTCGACGGGTGGTACAGGCGGATCGAGCGCGGCATGGCGCGGCAACGCAACGCCACGCTTCGCCGGGCGGAGCAGAGCGTTCTGACCGAGTTGCACCGTATCGCCGCCCCGCACCGGACCGGCCAGTGGCGCATCGCGATCAGCCATGGCGATTTCCACCCAAACAACCTTCTCGCCGACGGCCAACGCCTGACCGGGATCGACACGGGCGGGTCGGCGAAACTGCCGATCTACAAGGACATGGCCCGCTTCCTGTCGCACATGGCGCGGCGCGGGCTGATCCCCTCGGGGGAAGAGCGGTTCGGAGTCGATGCGCGGGGGTTCGATGCCTTCACACAGGCGTTCGACCTCGACGAGGTCGAGCGCACCATCTGGCTGCCCTTCATGCTGGGGGTCGAGGTGCTGATCCGGATCGAGCCGAAAGACCTGCCGGCAAAACGGGTTCGCAAGGCGGAAGCCTTCTACGGCACCTTGCTGGACGGGCTGCGGGATATCCGCCCCTAGCGGCCCTTGAACAGCCCGCCAAGGATGCCGCGAACGATGCGCCGGCCCGTGGTGCCCTTGATTTCCTTGATCACCGCGTCTGACATGGCATCGCCGAACTTGCGGCCGAAACTCCGGTCTTCCCGGCTGGTCGAGCGCGATACGCGCGTGCCGGAATAGCGGCGGCCCGCGTTAAACTCGCGTTCGGCGGGCGGCATTTCCTCCACCGCCTCTTCCGCCTGTTTTGCGGCCTTCTCTGCGCGGGCGGCGAGGATTTCATAGGCCGACTGGCGGTCGAGCACCTCCTCGTACTTGCCCTTCACCGGCGAGGCCGCCATGGCCGTTTCACGCTCGGCGGCGCTGGCCGGCCCGAGTTTCGAGGATGGCGGACGGATCAGCGTGCGCTCGACGATGCCCGGCACGCCCTTGTCTTCAAGCATCGAGGTCACGGCCTCGCCCACGCCGACATCGCGGATCGCGTCGACCGTCTCGAAGCGCGGGTTCGGGCGGTAGGTTTCCGAAGCCCGTTGCAGCGCCTTGCGGTCGCGAGCGGTGAAGGCGCGCAGGGCATGCTGAAACCGGTTGCCGAGCTGGCCGAGGATATCCTCGGGGATGTCATCGGGGTTCTGCGTCACGAAATAAACGCCGACGCCCTTGGACCGGATCAGCCGGGCCACCTGTTCGACCTTGTCGACCAATGCCTTGGGGGCGTCGTCGAATAGCAGGTGCGCCTCGTCGAAGAAGAAGACGAGCTTCGGCTTGTCGGGATCGCCGACCTCGGGCAGCGTTTCGAACAGCTCGGAGAGGAGCCACAGCAGGAAGGTCGCGTAAAGCCGTGGCGCGCCCATCAGCTTGTCGGCGGCGAGGATGTTCACCTGCCCCCGGCCATCCTCGGCTGTGGTCATAATGTCAGCAAGGTCGAGCGCGGGCTCGCCGAAGAAACCGGCCCCGCCCTGGTTCTCGAGCACCAGCAGCGCCCGCTGGATGGCCCCCACCGACTGGGTCGAGACATTGCCGTAGCGCAGCGACAGCGCATCGCGGTTCTCGCCCACCCAGACCAGCAGCGCCTGAAGGTCCTTGAGATCGAGCAGAGGCATCCCCTCCTCGTCGGCCACGCGGAAGGCGATGTTCATGATCCCTTCCTGCGCCTCGGTCAGTTGCAGGAGGCGCGAAAACAGCAGCGGCCCCATCTCGGCGACGGTGGTGCGAACGGGGTGTCCCTGCTCTCCGAACAGGTCCCAGAAGGTGACCGGGAACGCCTCGTATGTGTAGTCGGTAAAACCTATGGTTGAGGCGCGCTTAGTGAAGGCCTCATGCAGCTTGAATTCGGCACTGCCCGAGGCGGCGAGCCCCGACAGGTCGCCCTTCACGTCGGACAGGAACACCGGCACGCCCGCGGCGGAAAACCCTTCGGCCAGGATTTGCAGGGTGACGGTCTTGCCCGTGCCGGTGGCCCCGGCAATCAACCCGTGGCGGTTGGCATATTTCAGCGTGAGGCCCTGCGGATCACCGTATCCTTCCCCGCCGCCACCGATAAAAACCTTGTTTTCCAATTTATTAGACCCCTGTCCCAACTTTTTCACGGTCTGAACATACTAAGTTAATCTTTCTCTGGCACCTTCAATTTGCCCCGGGCCTCGTGTCCTCTTGGCGCCGGGGCGACTTCCTCCCTGTCAGACTGGCCGCGCCGCATCGGTGCGGCCTTTTTTCGCCCTATCGGGGCGCCGTTTCGGGCCGGAAATTCAGGTCGATTTTCCGGCCTTGTCAGGCCCATCAAAAAATTTGAACCATTCCTGTTGACGGGTTGCGGTAACTGTCATAGCGTTCGCTCAATAACTAAGTCGGCCAGTCCGGCAGGGAGAAACAGGGGAAGAGGCCGAAAGGTCTCTTTTCCTTTTTTATGGGAGGCGGCGGCATGTGCGTGGTGGAAAACCTTGAAACCTGCCGACCGGTACGATTTTATCTCCTCAGCCCGTTCCCGGCTTCGGGAGCGACGACAAAACACTGATCACCAAAACGGGGATTTCATGTCCAGATTTCTTTTCAGCCTGCCGCTCATTGCGCTCCTTTCAGCCGGTTCCGCAGCCCTCGCGCAGGATGATACGAGTTCCGACACAGCCACCGAAACCGAGGCCGAAGCCCAGACTGAGACCGAAGCGCAGACCGATACCGAAGCGCAGGCCGAGCAAGGCACAGCCGACGCCAACACGCTCGACATGGGCCAGGAAGTTCAGGAAGACCCCTCCTACGTCAAGGAAACCTACGGCGACTGGCAGCTTCAGTGCTTCCGCAGCGAGGCCGAGGAAGACCCCTGCCAGATGTACCAGCTTTTGCGCGAGGAGGCCGGCAACCCGGTGGCCGAATTCAGCCTCTTCAAACTGCCCGACGACAGCCAGGCCGTCGCCGGCGCCACGATCGTCGTGCCGCTCGGCACGCTGCTGCCGCAGGGCCTGAAGATCGCGGTGGATAGCGGTCAGGCCAAGGCCTATAACTATTCCTTCTGCTCGATGGTGGGCTGCTTTGCCCGTATCGGCTTCACCCAGGCCGACATCGACGCGCTCAAGGCCGGCAGCGAGGCGCTGCTGACGATCGTGCCCGCACAGGCCCCCGATCAGCGCGTGGTGATCCGGACCTCGCTTTCGGGCTTCACCAAGGCTTACGAGAACGTCTCGATCGCGCCGAACTGAGGCAACCAGATCGCGAGAATGCAAAACGCCGCCTCTCGGGGCGGCGTTTTTGCTTTGTCCGAGACGGTACCGTCTTTGCCGTTCAGGAAAACCGCTTGAGCGCCAGCACGGCATTGAGCCCGCCGAAGGCGAATGCGTTGGAGAGTGCCACCTCGACATGCGCCTCGCGCGCTTCGTTGGGCACCACGTCGAGCGCACATTCCGGGTCAGGCTCTTCATAGCCGATGGTCGGCGCCACGATCCCGTCGCGCACAGCCATGATGCAGGCCAACAGTTCGACCGCGCCCGTGCCGCCGATCAGGTGGCCATGCATCGACTTGGTCGAGGAAATCATCAGCCGGTCGGCATGGGCCCCGAACACATCGGCCACCGCCGCGCTTTCGGTTTTGTCATTGGCCGCCGTGCCGGTGCCGTGGGCGTTGATATACCCCACGTCCGTCGCGTCGATCCGGGCATCCTGCAACGCCCCGCGAATGGCCCGCGCCGCGCCCTGTTTCGAGGGCATCACGATATCGGAGGCGTCCGAGGACATGGCGAACCCCGCCACCTCGGCCAGGATCTCGGCGCCGCGCGCCTTGGCGTGCTCGAGTTCCTCGAAAACGAACACACCGGCCCCCTCGCCCTGCACCATCCCGTTGCGGTTGGCCGAGAACGGGCGGCAGGCATCCTTGGACATGACGCGCAAACCTTCCCACGCCTTCACGCCACCGAAGCACAGCATCGATTCCGATCCGCCGGTGATCATCACCGGGGTCACGCCGCCATGCACCATCTGGAAGGCCTGCGCCATCGCGTGGTTCGAACTGGCGCAGGCGGTCGAGACGGTGAAGCTCGGGCCCTTGAGGTTGAATTCCATCGAGACGTGGCTGGCGGCCGCGTTGTTCATCAGCTTGGGCACCACGAAGGGGTGAACGCGGTTCTTGCCCTCCTCGTAGACCGAGCGGTAATTCTCGTCGAGCGTGGTCATCCCGCCGCCGGAATTGCCCAGCACGACACCGGCGCGGGCGGCCAGTTCGCCGGAGAACTCCAGCCCCGCCTGCGCGATGGCCTCGCGCGCGGCGACAAGGGTGAACTGGGTGAACCGGTCGTAAAGGGCGAGTTCCTGGCGGTTGAAACGCTCCTCGGGCTCATAGCCCTTCACCTGCCCGCCGATGCGAATCGCGAGCCGTTCGACATCGCGAAACTCCAGCTCGCTGATGCCGCAACGGCCCTCACGCATCGCATCCAGCGTTTCGGGCACCGAAAACCCGAGCGCGTTGATCGTTCCGGCGCCCGTGATGACGACCCTTTTCACGACTTCTGTTCCGCCACCAGCTTCTCGATTCCGGCCACGATGCTGGCGACCGACGAGATGTCGAAATCGCTCTCCTGCGGTTCGTTGGCGTTGAACGGTACGGAAATGTCGAACTCTTCCTCGATGGCGAAAATGCTTTCGACCAGCCCGAGGCTGTCGATGCCAAGGTCTTCCAGCGTGCTGTCCATCGTGACGTCGGAAGGCTCGAGCACGGCCTGCTCGGCAATGATCCTTATGACGCGGTCCTTGATGTCCATCGCTCCGGCCCTCTTCCTCATGTCGCGCCCGATTTAGTCTTTCGCGGGCGGGTTGGAAACCGTTTTCTTGAGCTCGGCCACATCCGCGAAGAGACGCTTGAGCCGGCGGAAACCCTTGAAGACCTCCATCGTGGTCTCCATCTTCATCGCCGGATAGCCCAGCATGACGCGGCCTGCCGGAATGTTGGCGAGCACGATCGTCCCGCCACCGGTAATGACGTTGTCGCCGACGAAGATGTTGTCGCTGATCCCGGTCTTGCCCCCCATGACCACGTTGTTGCCGATCCTGGCCGAGCCGGCGATGCCGACCTGACCGCAGAGCAGGCAATCTTCGCCGATCTCGACGTTGTGGCCGATCATCACGAGGTTGTCGATCTTGGTGCCGCGGCCGATGCGGGTGCTTCGGATGGTGCCGCTGTCGATGGTGGTATTGGCACCGATCTCGACATCGTCGCCGATCTCGACCCCTCCGAGGCTGTGAATCCGGGTCCATGTCTGGGCCTGTGCCTCGCCCCGGTCGCCGAGGGTTTCCCGGACTTTCTCGACGCCAGAGGTTTCGGGCGTGACGAAGGAAAACCCGTCGCCGCCGATCGCGGCACCGGGCTGGGCGATGAACCGGTCGCCGGTGGTGACGCGCGCGCCGATCTTCACGCCTTCGCGAAGAAGGCTCATCTGCCCGATCCGCGCCCCGGCGCCGATGTTGCATTGCGGGCCGATCACGGTGCCCGCCCCGATATGGGCGTCTTTCGACACGACGCTGAACGGGCCGACGCTCACGCCTTTTTCCAGCCGGGCATCCGCGTGGATCACCGCGCTCGGGTGAATACCATGGTCCCACCCCTGCCCCGGATCGAGCATCGCCGTCAGACCGGACATGGCATAGCGCGGCCGCGGCGCGAGGATCGCCGCCTCCAGCCCCAGCGCCTGCCAGTCGGCATCGCCCCAGAGGATGGCGGCGCGCGCCGTGCCATCGGCCAGACGCTCTGCAAACTGCGGCTTCATCGCCAGGGCGAGGTGGCGCGACCCGGCATCCGCGGGCTCGGCCAGCCCGTCAATCTCTATCTCCACGTCGCCAACCGCCTGCGTTCCCAGCGCGGCCGCAACCTGCTCTATCGTATAGCCCATGAGACTCCCCTCGTGCTGCCGGAAAGATTTAGCCGCGTTAAAGAGCCAGCGAAACCCCTCCGCCACGGCAAGGCGCGGATTCCCGCATTCCCGGTCCGGCAAGATCATGAGGCCGGAACGAAAAACCCCCCGCCGGGGCGGGGGGCATTTCTGCTTGGATGGCGGTCGGTGCTACCTGTCCCGCGACCGCGTGTTCAGGCTGGACCCGCTCGACCTCTGCGATTGCGACCGGGCCTGATATTGCGGCTGGTTGACGACGCGCACCTGCGTGCGCGGCTGCGACACCTGCACCGTCCGCGGCTGGCTCCGGCTTCGGGTTTGCGTGGTCTGGCGCGCCTGCGGTTGCGAGAAATACTGCGGCTCGGGGATCTGCATGTTCGCGGCAAGCACCGCCGGAGACGACACGCCCGCGTTCTTCATCGCGGCCCAGATCCGCGCGTCGCGGCCATAAACATCCTGCCGGTACTGCGGTTCGCCCTTGGCGTTCGTAAAGGCCGTCCGATAGATGATGTGAACGGGGATTTGCTTTTCCAGATCGACCTGCGTTTCCTGCCCCGTGTCGAGAATGCGGTGGAAGGTGCCCTTGGGATCATCCGTCTGCTTCGACAGGATCTCGTACGCGAACTCGAACGGCTGCGCGAGCCGGATGCAGCCGTGGCTGTAGGCCCGGCGCGAGTGGGCAAACAGGTGCTTGCTGGGCGTATCGTGCAGGTAGATGTTGTACTTGTTCGGGAACATGAACTTCACCAGCCCCAGCGCGTTGCTGTCCGACGGGGGCTGCACGAGGTTGAACGGGAAGGTGTTCGCGTTATAGGCGTTGAAATTCACTCTGGACCGGCTGACCTGATTGCCCGAGGCATCGTAAAGGCGCAGGTGGCTGGCCGCGCCCGCGTTGCGCTGCATCTGCGGCAGGTATTCCTTCACGGCGATCGACCGGGGCACGTTCCACCGCGGATTGATGATCATGTGTTCCATCACGTCCGAGAATTCCGGGCTGCGGCGGTCGCTCGAATTCGCCCCCACCACGGCGCGGGTCTCGAAGGTGATGATGTCGTTGTCGATGATCCGCGCCGAGAAATCGGTCAGGTTGACGAGGATGTGCCGCTCGCCGCGCTCGGTGTTGAGCCAGCGTTCGCGTTCCATCGCCACCAGCACCGAAGCCAGCCGCGTGGCCGGCGAGGTGTTGATTTCGTCAATCGTGTTCGAGCCGGCCTTGCCGTCGGGTTCGAGCCCGTGGGCCGTCTGGAACTTCAGCACGGCCTTCTCGATATTGTCGTCATAGACCATGGTCGAGGTGCGCCCGAGATAGCCCATGGTCATCAGCCGGTCGCGCAGCGCCACCACGGCCTGCCCGCTCTGACCCTTTTCCAGAGACCCGGCCTGAACCGTGGGGCCCCAGCCGCCGGTCTCGATCAGCCGCTCGAGGCGCATCTTTTCCTTCATCAGACGGGCATATTCGCGCGTCTGCGGCACCAGCGTGCGGAAATAGGCGCGCGGATGGCCGCTTTCGGCCAGTCCGGTCAGATAGGTCGCCGCGTCCTTGTAGACGCCGTTGCGCTTGATGCCGTCATCGACCGAGGCCGGGTCCAGCGCGCCGGACTGCATGTCGCGCGCGATCTGGATGAACGCCTTGGTCATCTCCACTTCCGCAAATCCGCGTTTGCGCGGCGAATTCACGTCGGACAGAACGCGGACAAGACGGTCGGTATCGTAGCGGGACTCGGGGAGACCGTGCTTCGACGCGGTTTTCATTGCCGACAGAAGGGCACTGCGGCGGGCGCGGTCCTCTTCCGTCGTACCCGTCCAGACGGCGCCGAACTTGTTCGACCGGTAGAACGCCGCGATATCGCGGTCAGATGACGCGGATTCGGCCACGGCCTGCTTGAATGCGGTGATGGCGGCCTCGGCGGCCGAGGCACTAAAACCGATCGCCGAAAACGCGATCGCCAAACCGGATACCCGGATACTGGCCCCCAAGGTTCTCAGAATCATGTCGTCTCCCCTGAATTTGCAATTTCATTTATCAATGTAATGGATCTTGCGCCGGGGACAATTTCTGTCCAATCAAAAGTTCGGTAGCACCTGTACCTTTTTGCAAACTGCAGTATCCGCGACCCTCGATCGGCGTATTACAGGCACAATGAGGGAATTTTGCGCGAGATTCTGCCGAAACCCCTTGATCCGTAAAAGTTTCAGCTTAGCCCCCCTTTTTCACAAAAACTGAATATGTCATAAAAATCGCACATCTGGGGATGGATGGCAGAGCCGCCACTAGGCGGAGGACACAGGTAAGCGACGGGACAGGCGCATACACATGACAGAAGTTAGCTCGTTGAGCATGACGCGGCGCGCCCTGCTGGGTGCATTCGCAGCAACAACCGTGGTGGCGGCGCCCACCTTTTCAAACGCAGCAGGTTTTCTGAAAGGTGCCGGTGATATTCGCCGCATTCGGATGACCTCTCCACGCACCGGCGAAAGCCTCGACACGATCTACTGGATCGAAGGCGAGTATATTCGCGATGCGGTCAAGGAAATCAGCTATTTCATGCGCGACTGGCGCACGGACGGCGTGATCGATATCGATCTTCGCACCATCGACATCATGACCGCGGCGCATAACATGCTGGATGTTAGCGAACCCTACATGCTGATCTCCGGTTATCGCAGCCCCGAGACCAACGCCATGCTGCGCAGCCGGTCGAGCGGTGTCGCCAAGAATTCGCGCCACCTCAAGGGCGAAGCGGCAGATCTGCGGCTCGGCTCGCGCTCGGTCAATCAGATGTACCGGGCGGCGAAGGCCTGTCATGGCGGTGGCGTCGGCCGCTACTCGAGCAGCAATTTCGTTCACATGGATTGTGGCCCGGTGCGCAGCTGGGGCAGCTAAGCCCCGCTCGACACGGAACAGGGTCCAATCGCGCGAAAAGCACCGGCCGGATTTTCCCGCCGGTGCTTTTGCTTTTCAGGTGGGTCAATCTCGCGGCGGCGTCCGGCCCCCGCTTCCGGCCCCGCTCAGGCGCCCAGCCGTTCCTGCCGCGCGGCGCTGAGACGCGCGAAATCGTTGCCCGCATGGTAGGAGGACCGCGTCAGCGGCGTCGCCGATACCATCAGGAACCCCTTGCCGAAGGCCGCCTTTTCATAGGCCGCGAACTCGTCGGGCGTGACGAACCGGTCGACGGCGTGGTGCTTGGGCGTGGGCTGCAGGTACTGACCGATGGTCAGGAAATCGACATCCGCCGCGCGCATGTCATCCATCACCTGCCGCACCTGCTCTCGGGTTTCGCCAAGGCCAACCATGATACCGGACTTGGTAAAGATGGTCGGGTCCATCTCCTTGACCCTTTGCAACAGGCGCAGGCTGTGGAAATACCGCGCCCCCGGACGCACCGCCGGGTAAAGCCCCGGCACCGTCTCGAGGTTGTGGTTGAACACATCCGGCCGCGCATCGACCACCACTTTCAACACGGCAGGATCGCAATGCAGGAAATCCGGCGTCAGGATCTCGATCGTGGTGCCGGGGCTGCGGTGGCGGATCGCCCGGATCGTCTGGGCGAAATGCGCCGCCCCCCCGTCTTCCACGTCATCGCGATCGACCGAGGTGACCACCACGTGGTTCAGCCCCAGTTTCTGAACCGCATCGGCCACGCGGCCGGGCTCGAACGGATCGAGCGCCTCGGGCGGCTTGCCCGTCGCGATGTTGCAGAAACTGCAGGCGCGCGTGCAGGTATCGCCCATGATCATCATGGTCGCGTGCCCCTGGTTCCAGCACTCGCCCGCATTCGGACAGCCCGCCTCTTCGCAGACCGTCACCAGCTTGTGCTCGCGCATGATTCTGCGGGTTTCGCGATAGCCGTCGCCGTCGGGGGCCTTCACCCTGATCCAATGCGGCTTCTTGGGCTGCGCATTGTCGGGGCGATGGGCCTTTTCGGGATGGCGCTGTTGTGGGATCTTGATGTCACGCACGGAATGTCCCCCGCGAACTGTTTGGTAACTCCTCCCCTGCATAATGCATCGCGGTGGGATGTACCAGTTCTGCGGCGGCATCAGGCGATGCGGCCCTTTCGGATAGCGAGTGCCCACCTCTCTTCCGCCTATTCGGCGGTTGCACGAGCGGGCCGGCACCTTATCCTGACCGCACTCATCTGTAAGACGGACACTCAGGCAGGGCGATGGATTGGCAGGCTCACAGGCGCGAGGCCCACAAGCTCGGCCGGACGCAGGAACATCTCAAGCAGCTCGTCTATGGCGGCAATGACGGGATCGTGACCACCTTCGCCATCGTGGCGGGCTTCGCGGGGGCCGCCGCGGACGGGGTCGCGCAGGTCGGCGGTCTGGCCGTGCTGGTCTTCGGGCTGGCGAATCTCTTTGCCGACGCGGTCAGCATGGGCTTGGGGGAGTTCCTGTCACTGCGATCGCAACACGACCTCTACCGCAAACGCCGCCAGAGCGAGCTGGAGGAAATTGCCAACGACCCGGATCACGAGCGGATGGAGTTGTTCGAGATCCTGCGCCAGCGCGGCATCCCCGCGGGCGAGGCCGACACGGCCGCCGAAATCCTCTCGCGCCATCCCGACATCATGGCCGACCTGATGATGACCTACGAATTCGGCATGTCCCACCCGGAAGAGGACAACCCGCTGATCAGCGGCCTTTCGACCTTCCTCTCCTTCGTGGTGTTCGGGGCGATCCCTCTGACGCCCTACTTCCTGTTGCCGCCCGACGACCGCACCTTCCTGCTGTCGGTCGCCGCGACGGGGCTGGCCTTGGTCAGCCTTGGCCTGCTGCGCTGGAACGCCACCGGCGAGCGGCTGTTCCGCTCGGTCGGCGAAACGGTTCTCGTCGGGGTGATCTGCGCGGTCGTGGCCTTCGCCGTCGGGTGGATCGTGGCCGGGTGACGGGCTGTCACCCCATCAGCGTCGCGTCATCACCCAGCCGGTCATAGTGACGCCGCAACCGTTGCAGGGCGATGCGCAGCACCACCTTGCCCGACCGCGCCGACCAGCCCATCTTCTTCTCGGCGCTTTCCAGCCCTTCGAGATGACAGCAGCACCGCAGCGCCACGTCGCCAAGGCCCGGCCCGAGATCGCGCAGCGCCCCAAGCACCCGCCCCCGGGCCGCAGTGGCGCCGCCATGCTTTGCCCGCGCGGCCTCGGCCTTGGTCAGGAAACTGTCCCAGCCTTCGTCGCCACGGCTGCCGATATCGGCCATCTCGTAATCTTCCCGCAGGCGTTCCCCGGCACGCACCAGATCGTCCGACAGAAACTTCCGCCCGCTGCGGTCACGCCGTCGCGCCAGAAGGGTCAGCGGGGTTTCCGCCGTCTGGCCTCGGTTGCGGCACGCCGGTTCCGTTTTGGCAACCGTCCGGTGTCGCGACAATCCGGCATGATCGAACGGCGCGGGCGCCTCGCCGAATCCCATGGCGCGGTTCTCGGCATCGGCCACCATGCGCTTGAGCGCGTCGCGCCCCGCGCCGGTGATCCGGTACCGTGAAACCCGGCCGGGCGCCTCACAGGAAATCCAGCCGGCAAGCGCCATCGCCTCGGCCGCCGCGTGATCGACGACGAGGCGGCGCACGCTTTCGCCATCCTCGCCCTCCGTCACGACAACGGCCTTGTCCATCTCGGCCGCCACCGCCAACACCGCGCCCGCTTCGCACAAAAGCCGCAGAACGCGCCGCGCCTCCTGCGAAAGCTCGTCCATCGAGGGCACGACCGGATCGGCCCCAAGGGCCCTCGCCTCGGCGGCCAGAACGCGACGGCCCAGACGGCTGAGCCCCTGATCGACAAGGATATCCTCGCGCCGTGCCTCGAGCGCGCGCACCTGTCGCAACACGGTCGAGGCGTGAACGCCGGCCTCCCGCGCCAGAGCCCGGATCGGCTGACCGGTTTCGGTATGAAGAAGATAGGCGAGCGCCTCCTTGGGCACCCAGCACGGCAACTGTTCCGCGATGTCGGCGGAAGGCGAGACATGTGACACGCCGTCTCCTCCTGATCTTTGTCGGCAACAGATGGTTCCCCTGCCTGCGGTTACCCGCAGAAGCCGCCCGAGTTAAGGTGCCATTTGTTACCGGTTGGTTAACTAAGAACGGTTCAGTCACCATTGTTGCCAAATGGTAAACAAACGGGAACGCAACCGTTCGGTGTTATTTTGCCTGCGCAACACCATTCCTGATTGTGCCAGATTGCTTCGTCCATACGCCATTCTGCCTGGACCGGAGACTGCCATGACCTACACGATTCCCGATCTCGCCCGCCTGCGCCGCCCTGCCCTTCTGATCGAGGCGGCGCGCCTCGGCGTTGTGAACTACAATCGGGAGAGAACCCTTCGCCGCCACCTGGGCGACCTGCATCACCCCGACAGCGAGGCCGTGCTCGAGACCCTGCTGGAAATCGAGGACGAGCTGAACCAGATGCGCAGAAACGGCTACGCCGGCTATTCGCCGGCGCGCCATGTCGATGTGGTGATCGCGATCCTGGGCGAGGTGCGCCTGATGCGCGCCGCCGCCCGGACGGATCAGGAAAAGGCGTCGGGCATCGAGGCCTTCTTTTCGCTCACGAAAGCGTCGAGCGCCTCCGAGATCGCCGGGTCAAGCGCCGGCTGCTGATAGTTCGCCAGCGTCTGCTTCACCTTGATATTGGCCAGCGTCATCGTATCGCGCTCGCCTTCTTCGGCCCATTGCTCGTAAGGTTTGTAGTCGAGCAGGTCCGAGCGCCAGAAGGATTTCTTGAAGTTGGCCTGCGTGTGGGCGCAGCCAAGATAATGCCCGCCGGGGCCGACCTCGCGGATCGCGTCCATCGCCTGACCGTTCTCGGTCATGTCCACCCCGCGCGCCATGTTCTGCAGCGCGCCAAGCTGGTCGGCATCCATCACGAACTTCTCGAAGCTCGACACCAGCCCCCCTTCGAGCCACCCGCAGGAGTGCAGCATGAAATTCACGCCCGACAACAGACCGAGATTGAGGCTGTTGGCCGTCTCGTAGGCCGCCTGCGCATCGGGCAGTTTCGAGCCGTTGAACGACCCGGCCGAACGGAACGGCAGACCATAGCGTCGCGCCAGTTGCCCGGCGCCATAGGTGATCAGCGACGCCTCCGGCGTGCCGAAGGTGGGCGCGCCGCTGTTCATGTCGATCGAGGTCACGAAGGCGCCGAAGATGACCGGCGCGCCGGGGCGGATGATCTGCGAATAGGCGATCCCGGCCATCACCTCGGCCAGAACCTGCGTCAGCGTACCGGCCACCGATACCGGCGCCATCGCCCCGCCGACGATGAAGGGCGAGATGATGCAGGCCTGATTGTTGCGCGCATAGACCTCAAGCGCGCCCATCATCACCTCGTCGAAGGTCATCGGCGAGTTGATGTTGATCAGCGAGGTCATCACCGTGTTGTCACGCACGAAATCCTCGCCAAAGAGGATGCCGCACATATCCACGCTGTCCTGCGCGCGGCTCGGGTCGGTGACCGAGCCCATGAAGGGCTTGTCCGACAGGGTCATATGCGTCTTGAGCATGTCGAGATGGCGCTTGTTCACCGGAATGTCGGTCGGCTCGCACACCGTGCCGCCCGAATGGTGCAGCCAGCGCGACATGTAGCCCAACTTCACGAATTTCTCGAAATCCTCCATCGTCGCATAGCGGCGCCCGTGATCCATGTCGCGCACGAAGGGCGGGCCATAGACCGGCGCGCAGACGAGGTTACGCCCGCCGACGACGACGCTGCGCTCGGGGTTGCGGGCGTGCTGGGTATACTCGCCGGGCGCGGTCTTGATCAGCTCCCGCGCAAGGCCGCGGGGAATGCGCACGCGCTCGCCTTCAACGTCCGCGCCCACCTCGCGCCAGCGTTCCAGCGCCTTGGGATTCTCGACGAAATTGACGCCGATCTCCTCGAGCACGGTCTCGGCATTCTGTTCGATGATGTCGAGCGCCTCTTCGTTCAGCACCTCGAAGAGGGGGATATTCCGCTCGATATACTTGGCGGTTTCGATGCTGACCGCCGTGCGTTCGGCCCGGCGGGCTGCGCCGCCGCCGCCACGGCCTCGTCTGCGGGCTGCTGCTTCGCTCATTGAACAGGTCTCCTTGGTCCCGACTCCGGCACCCGACGGCGCCGTTTGCCCGCTTTTATCCGTATCGCCGGGAGGCACACGGCGGATTTGCGGCCTTGCCCGGCCAAAACCGACATCTGCCATCAAAATTGCGCACGACGGCGCTGCGCCAAATGCGCTCGAATGCTACCCGGATTCGGTTAATCAGGCTTTGACGCCGCCGACGCGAACGCGGGTCTTGCGCGCAAGCGCCGCCCGCCATACTAGGCAAGGTATGAGCCAGACACCGCACGACCGCCTTCTCATCATCGACTTCGGCAGCCAGGTCACCCAGCTGATCGCCCGCCGCCTGCGCGAACTCAATGTCTATTGCGAGATTCACCCGTTCCAGCAGGTGACGGACGACTTCCTGGACGAATTCGCCCCAAAGGCCGTGATCTTCTCCGGCGGCCCGGCCTCGGTCATCGACGAGGGCTCGCCCCGCCCGCCAAAAAAGGTGTTCGACCTCGGCGTGCCGATCCTCGGGATCTGCTATGGCCAGCAGGTGATGATGCAGATGCTGGGCGGGAACGTCGAGCGTGGCGACGGCACCGCCGAATTCGGCCGCGCCTATGTCACGCCCTCGGCCGAACGGCTGCCCCTGCTCGACGGCTGGTTCGCCGCCGGTGACAGCCGCGAACAGGTCTGGATGAGCCATGGCGACCACGTTTCGGCCATCGCGCCGGGTTTCGAGGTCTACGGCACCTCTCCTTATGCGCCCTTCGCCATCACCGCCGACACGAAGAAGAATTTCTTCGCCGTCCAGTTCCACCCCGAGGTGCACCACACCCCGAACGGCAAGACGCTCTATGCCAATTTCGTCAAGCTGGCGGGCTTCACCGGCGACTGGACCATGGCCGCCTATCGCGACGAGGCGATAGCCAAGATCCGCGAACAGGTCGGCGACCGCCGCGTGATCTGCGGCCTGTCGGGCGGCGTCGACAGCTCGGTCGCGGCCGTGCTCATTCACGAGGCCATCGGCGACCAGCTCACCTGCGTCTTCGTCGATCACGGCCTCCTCCGGCTGGGCGAGGCCGAAGAAGTCACGACCATGTTCCGCGACCATTACAACATCCCCCTCATCCATGCCGACGAATCGGACCTCTTCCTGGGTGAGCTTGAGGGCGTAAGCGACCCGGAAGAAAAGAGAAAAACCATCGGCCGCCTCTTCATCGACGTGTTCCAGAAACACGCCAACGAGATCGAGAATGCCGACTTTCTGGCCCAGGGCACGCTGTATCCGGACGTGATCGAGTCGGTCTCCTTCTCCGGCGGCCCCTCGGTCACCATCAAGTCGCACCACAACGTGGGCGGCCTGCCCGAAAAGATGGGCCTGAAACTGGTCGAGCCGCTGCGCGAACTCTTCAAGGACGAGGTGCGCGCGCTTGGCCGCGAACTGGGCCTGCCGCAAAGCTTCATCGGCCGCCACCCCTTCCCCGGCCCGGGCCTTGCCATCCGCTGCCCCGGGCAGATCACCAAGGACAAGCTCGAGATCCTGCGCAAGGCCGACGCGGTCTATATCGACCAGATCCGCAAGCACGGTCTCTATGACGAGATCTGGCAGGCTTTCGTGGCGATCCTGCCGGTGCGTACCGTGGGCGTGATGGGTGACGGGCGGACCTACGATTACGCCTGCGCCCTTCGTGCCGTGACCAGCGTCGACGGCATGACCGCCGATTACTACCCGTTCAGCCACGACTTCCTCGGCGAGACCGCGACGCGTATCATCAACGAGGTCAAGGGGATCAACCGGGTCACCTATGACATCACCTCGAAACCCCCCGGAACCATCGAGTGGGAGTGATTCCGCCCGCATCGCCGGCGTTCCGCCGGCAGGAACATTGGCGCGGGCGCAAAGCTCTGCTACGCAAGCGCCAGTAACCCGGGTCGCGGCGCCGCCGCGGCCCTTCCGTCCCGGCCCTTCGCGGCGCAACCCGGCTGAACCATGATCACACCCCACCCATGCCCCGGGACCGTCCGGCCGCCGCATGCCCGCGCCATCCGGGGCTGAACCGTGGCCGTCTATCCCGACCCGAACACCCCCACCGACGCCGATATCGCCCATGTCCTGCGCGCGGGGCTCTGGATGCTGGGCGCGGTGGTCTCCTTCTCGACCATGGCCGTGGCCGGGCGGGCCGTCAGCTTCGAGCTCGATACGTTCGAGATCATGTTGTACCGGAGCCTGATCGGCTTTCTCATCGTCATGATCGTCGCCCCCGCCGCGGGCACGCTGATGCAGGTCAGCCTGCGCAAACCGGAGGTCCAGCTTCTCCGGAACGTGTGTCACTTCGCCGGGCAGAACCTGTGGTTCTATGCCATCACCCTGATCCCGTTGGCCCAGGTCTTCGCGCTCGAATTCACCGCGCCTCTCTGGGTGCTCGTCCTGTCGCCCCTGCTCCTCGGCGAGAAACTGACACGGGTACGCGTTGTCGCTGCCCTGATCGGCTTCATCGGCATCCTGATCGTGGCCCGGCCCAGCCCGGACACCCTGAATGTCGGCACGCTCTCGGGGGCCGCCGCGGCGATCGGCTTTGCCGGGTCGATCATTTTCACCAAGCGCTTGACCCGCACCGAAACCCTAACCTGCATCCTGTTCTGGATGACCCTGACCCAGACGTTTTTCGGCCTCGCCTGCGCCGGGTTCGACGGGGATATCGCCCTGCCCTCGCCGGTTTCCGTGCCCTTGCTGGTGCTGGTCGCGCTTGGCGGTCTCACCGCGCATTTCTGTTTGACCAAGGCGCTTTCCATCGCACCGGCCACGCTTGTCACGCCGGTCGATTTCCTGCGCCTGCCCCTCATCGCCGTGATCGGATTGCTCGTCTACCAGGAGCCTGTGGACCTCTTCGTGATCCTCGGGGCCGCCCTCATTTTCGGGGGGAATTATCTGAACCTCTTGGTCCAGGCCCGAAAAAAGCATTCCTCACAGAGACCTCAGCGAAACATTGAGGATTCTTCTGGTTGTCTTAGCCTGCTATGGTTGGCCATGAGACAGAGCTTCACAACCCAGCCCGCCCTTTTCGCTCCGCATGAGCTGTTCGAGCATCCCGCGC
>Ga0310345_10000323_pt1 | contig 80673 bp, 61 predicted proteins | sample HC15DNA20500_MG_FD_204667 | JGI IMG/M metagenome (GOLD analysis project Ga0310345, IMG submission 204667) | Marine microbial communities from station ALOHA, North Pacific Subtropical Gyre - HC15-DNA-20-500_MG | ecosystem: Environmental > Aquatic > Marine > Oceanic | place: Pacific Ocean: North...
TTCGCGCGCTGGCCCCGCGACCCCAGCGCGGGGCGCTGGGGGCCCTGCGGCTCGCGCTCGCGCTGCGCGCTCGCTGGCCGCCCGCTGCCGCGGGATCGACGGGTGGCGCGTGCGGCGACTTCGCCGCGCTCGTCGACGAACGCCGCCGGCTACCCCGCCGTTCCGCTGCGTGAGGCGCTCGAGCTCGGCCGAGGGATCTTCGTACGGAGCCGGCGTATGCTCGGCGGCCATGCTCCGCACGACGTACCGCCTCGCCTTCGCCGCCCTCCTCGCGACCCTGCCCCTGGCCTCGGTGGCCTCGGTGGCGGAGGCGCAGACCACGATCCCGGGCGGGAACATCGTCAACCAGACCTGGACCGTCGCCGGGAGCCCGTACACCGTGCAGGGCGACATCACGATCCCCGCGGGCGCGTTCCTCCGGATCCAGCAGGGCGTGGACGTGCGCTTCCCGACGGGCGACGCCACCGGGAGCGGCGCGAACACCTCGCGGGTCGAGATCATCGTCGACGGCGAGCTCACCGTGAGCGGCACGGCGGCGGAGCCGGTGACGCTCCGCTCGACGTCGACCGGGACCGGGAGCTGGTACGGCGTCGTGGCCAACCCGGGGTCGACGGTCACCCTCTCCGGCGCCGACGTCCGCTACGCGACCTATGGCCTGTACGTGTTCGGCGGCAGCCCGAGCGTGAACGGGACGAGCTTCCGCCAGAACACCTACGGCATCTACGCCGTGGCGGGCACCCCGACCGCGATCGACAGCCTCTTCGTCGACGACAACGTGGGCGTGTACGTCTCGGGGAGCGCCGGGGTGACCCTCGACCACTGCACCCTGCACAGCAACAGCGACGCCGCCTATCTGGCCGGCGGCACCCTCGACGTGGTCGACAGCGTCGTCACCCAGAACAGCGACGACGGCGTCGACCGCAACGCGGGCGTCGCGACCGTGGTGGACAGCAACGTGTGGGGCAACGGCACCAACTACGAGGGCGTGGTCACCCAGACCCGCACCCAGAGCGCCAACCCGCTCTACGTCTCCGCCACCGACCTCCGCCTGACCTCGAACTCGCCCAGCCGCTTCGGCGCGGGCGACGGCAGCGATCAGGGCGCCCTCCCCTACGTCTCGGACCCCACGCCGGGGCTCTACGGCACGCTCTGGACCGACACCACCGCGCCCGGGGGCGTGACCTCGATCGCCGGCGACCTGACCATCGCCCCGGGCGTCACCCTCACCGTGCCGAGCGGCGCGACCCTGCAGTTCACGACCGCCGACATCATGGGGGCGAACGCCAACACGAGCCGCGGCGAGCTGATCGTGCTCGGCGCGCTCGTGGTCAACGCCACCCACGCGGCGCCGGCGACGCTCAGCAACTCGAGCACGGGCACCGGCTCCTGGTACGGCGTCCGCTTCCTCCCGGGCGCTACGGGCTCGAGCCTGCGCGGGCTCGTCATCGAGCGCGCCACCTACGGCCTCCACCTGGAGGGGTCGGGGCCAGCGAGCGCGCGCGAGCTGACGCTTCAACGGAACACCTACGGCGTCTACGCCGCGAGCGGCAGCGTGACCCTCGAGGACAACGTCCTCGTCGACAACAACGTCGGCGTCTACACCTCGGGCAGCAGCGCCGTGACCCTCGATCACTGCACGCTGCACAGCAACAGCGACGGCGCGTACCTGGCCGGCGGCACCCTCACCGTCCGGGACAGCGTGATCACCCAGAACAGCGACGACGGCGTCGACCGCAACGCCGGCGTCGCGACCGTCGAGGACAGCAACGTCTGGAGCAACGGCACGAACTACGAGGGGGTGGTCACCCAGACCCGCACCCAGAGCGCCAACCCGCTCTACGTCTCCGCCACCAACCTCCGGCTGACCTCCAACTCCCCGAGCCGGTTCGGCGCGGGCGACGGCAGCGACCAGGGCGCCCTGCCCTACGTCTCCGACGCCACCCCCGGGCTCTACGGCACGCTCTGGATCGACACCACCGCGCCGGTCGGCACGACGTCGATCCCCGGCGACCTCACCGTCGCGCCGGGCGTCACCCTCACCCTCCCCGCGGGGTCGACCCTCTCGTTCCAGGCCAGCGACATCATGGGCGCGCACGAGAACACGGCGCGCGCGGAGCTGCGCGTGCTCGGCGCGCTGGTCACCCAGGGCACGTCGAGCATGCCGGTCCGCCTCACGTCCAGCTCGACGGGCACCGGCTCCTGGTGGGGCGTGGACTTCCTGCCGGGGGCCGCCGGCTCCGCGCTGCGCGGCCTGGTGATCGAGCGCGCCAGCTACGCGATCCGGCTGCGGACCAGCCCCGGCGTGTTCGACCGGCTCACGCTGAGCCGCAACACCTACGGCGTCTACGCCGACGCCGGCACCGCGAGCTTCGTCAACGCGCTCCTCGTGGACAACAACGTCGGCACGTACGCCGCCGGCTCGACCAACCTCACGTTCCGGCACGCGACGGTCTACAGCAACAGCGACGGCTTCTACGTCGCGGGCGGCACGCTCGACATCGCCAACTCCATCGTCACGAACAACAGCGACGACGGCGTCGACCGCAACGCCGGCGCGGCGACCATTCGCTACAGCGACGTCTGGAGCAACGGCACCAACTTCGAGGGCGTGGTCACGCAGGGCGCGGGCATGATCTCCGCCAACCCGTTCTACGCCGGCGCGCCGAGCGACCTGCGCCTGACCTCCACCAGCCCCTGCGTCGACAGCGGGGAGGCGGCGAGCGGCGCGCCGACCGACCGCGACGGGGCGACCCGACCGCTGGACGGGGACGGGATCGGCGGCGCCGCCTACGACATGGGCGCCTACGAGTACGCGGTGGCCACGGTCTGCGGCGACGGCGTGATCGGCGCGGGCGAGACCTGCGACGACGGCGCGATGAACGGGAGCTACGGCTTCTGCAACGCGAGCTGCAGCGGCCTCGGCCCGCGCTGCGGCGACGGCGTGACCAACGGCCCCGAGGCCTGCGACGACGGCAACGGCGACGACACCGACGCCTGCCTCTCGACGTGCGTGGCCGCCCGCTGCGGCGACGGAGTCCTGCGCGCGGGCGTCGAGACCTGCGACGACGGCAACGCGTCGAACACCGACGCCTGCGTGATGTGCATGCCGGCGAGCTGCGGCGACGGCTTCGTCCAGGCTGGTGTCGAGGACTGCGACGACGGCAACACGTCGAACACCGACGCCTGCGTGATGTGCACGGCGGCGAGCTGCGGCGACGGCTTCGTCCAGGCCGGCGTCGAGGAGTGCGACGACGCCAACTCCTCGAACACCGACGCCTGCACCAACAGCTGCACGGCCGCGCGCTGCGGCGACGGCTACGTCGGCCCCGGCGAGAGCTGCGACGACGGCAACACCATCGACGACGACGCCTGCTCCAACAGCTGCCGCCCGGCGAGCTGCGGCGACGGCATCGTGCAGATGGGCGAGGAGTGCGACGACGGCAACACCGTGAACGACGACGCCTGCACCAACGCCTGCCGGGCCCCGGCCTGCGGCGACGGCATCGTGCAGATGGGTGAGCAGTGCGACGACGGAAACGCCGTGAACGACGACACCTGCAGCAACGCCTGCACCCGCGCCCGCTGCGGCGACGCGATCGTCCAGAGCGGCGAGGAGTGCGACGACGGCAACACCGACCCGAGCGACGCCTGCACGAGCAGCTGCCAGAACGCGGTCTGCGGTGACGGCTTCGTGCAGGCCGGCGTCGAGGCCTGCGACGACGGGAACGGCTTCAACGACGACGGCTGCGTCGAGGGCTGCGTCCCGGCGCGCTGCGGCGACGGCTACCTCCACGACGGCGTCGAGGCCTGCGACGACGGCAACGACGTCGACGGCGACGGCTGCTCCTCGACCTGCGCGCTCGCGAGCTGCGGCGACGGCGCGGTGCAGACGGGCGAGGAGTGCGACGACGGCAACGCCTCGAACATCGACGGCTGTCTCAACACGTGCCTCGCGGCGCGCTGCGGCGACGGCTTCGTGCGCGCCGGCGCCGAGGCCTGCGACGACGGCAACGACCTCGACAACGACGCCTGCCTCTCGAGCTGCCGGAACGCGAGCTGCGGCGACGGCTTCGTCTGGGCGGGCATGGAGACCTGCGACGACGGCAACGGCGTGCAGACCGACGCCTGCCTCGCGAGCTGCGAGGAGGCGAGCTGCGGCGACGGCTTCGTGCAGGACGGCGTCGAGGGCTGCGACGACGGCAACACGGAGAGCGGCGACGGCTGCAGCGCCGCCTGCATGCCCGACGGCACCGGCCCGGGCCCCGACGGCGGCGTCGGCGTGACGGACGGCGGCGTGATCCCGGGGGCCGACGCCGGGCCGGGCGCGCCGACCGAGGGCGGCTGCGGCTGCCGCGCGGCCGGCGGCGAGGGGCGCGGCCTCGGCCTCTTCGCGCTGCTCTTGCTCGGGCTCGTGTGGCGGCGCGTTTACCGCCCGGGGGCGCGCGACGTATCCTGACCGCGTGGAGCGAAGCCCGCAGAGACCGCCGGCCGAGCAGCGATGGGCGGACGAGCTCGCGCGGCTCGCGGACGACGACGAGGGCGCGGCCCGGCCTCCCGGCTGGCGCCTCTCGATGCCGGCCGTGCGCCGCTTCGTGCTCGGCGACGCCGCGCGGTCGATCCGGCCCAAGATCGTCGGTCCGCCGAGCGCGATCGATCGCGCGATGGTCACCCTCGCCACCCAGCGCGGGCTCATGCTCGTCGGCGCGCCGGGGACCGCGAAGTCGCTCCTCGCCGAGCTCCTCGCCGCGGCGATCAGCGGCCGCTCCACCCTGACGATCCAGGGCGGGGCCGCGGCCACCGAGGACCACATCCTCTACGGCTGGAACTACGCCCTGCTCGTCGCGGAGGGCCCGAGCGAGCGCAGCCTCGTGCCGGCGCCGATCCTCGAGGCGATGCGCGCGGGCGCCATCGTGCGCTTCGAGGAGATCACCCGCTGCCCGATCGAGGTGCAGGACGCGCTCCTCTCGGTGCTGTCGGAGCGCGCGCTCACCGTGCCGGAGATGGGCGAGACGGTCTTCGCCAGCGAGGGCTTCAACGTCATCGCCACCGCCAACACCCGAGATCGCGGCGTCAACGAGACGAGCGACGCGCTGAAGCGCCGCTTCAACTTCGAGACGATGTTCCCGATCGCCGACTTCCGCGCGGAGCTCGCCCTGGTCAAGCGCGAGTCGTCCGAGCTGCTCGCCCGGAGCGGCGTCCCGGAGGCGCTGCCCGACGACGCCCTCGAGGTCATCGTCGAGACCTTCCGCGCGCTGCGGGACGAGATCGCCGAGGCCGGCCACGAGGGCGCGGCGATGAGCACGGCGGAGTGCGTGTCGGTGGCGCACGCGGTGGGGGTGCGCGCCTGCTTCGCGCGAGGCGGCGCGGCGGGCCCGGCGGAGCTGATGGGGGACTTCGTGGAGCACCTCGCCGGGGCCGCCGCCGAGGGAGACACGCTGCGCCGCGTCCGGCGTCACCTCGAGCAGCGCGCGAGCCGCCGCGAGGGCGAGATGTGGGAGGCGCTGCACGCGTCGAAACATCGTCTCCCGTCGCCGGGCTCGATAGACTGACGGGATGCGTCGCTTCTCGCTTTCTTCGCTCTTCGCCTGCGCCTCGCTCTTCGGCTGCGCCCTGCTCTCCGCCTGCAATCCGGGCACGACCGGCCCCGGCGACGACGGCGGCACCCTCTCCTGCACCGGCTGCGTGGACATGGCGACGATGGGCTGCGTGCGCGGCACCGTCGACGATCGGTGCGGGACCGGAGGCGCGGCGTGCGTGGCGTGCGGCGACGGGGAGGAGTGTCAGGACGGCGCCTGCGCGCCGCGCGGCGGCTGCAACGAGGCGACCTGCCCGGGCTGCTGCCGGGGCGACGTCTGCGTGGCCATCGAGCGCGACGACGCGTGCGGGAGCGGCGGCGCCGAGTGCGTGAGCTGCGCGCGCGGCGAGAGCTGCGTCGACGGAACCTGCCTGGCCGCGTCCGCGTGCGGCCCCGAGAGCTGCGGCGGCTGCTGCACCGACGGCGACGTCTGCGAGGACGGCACCGACGTGAGCGCGTGCGGGCGCTCGGGCGGGCTCTGCGAGGCGTGCGCGGAGGGCTGGACCTGCGTGGACGGGACCTGCGAGCCGCCGTGCGAGGAGTGGTGCGGCGGCTGCTGCGACGCCGAGGGACGCTGCCAGGGCGGCGCGGCCGACGCGGCCTGCGGCGACGCCGGCGGCGCGTGCGTGGACTGCGGGGCGGGCGCCGAGTGCCGGGACGGCGCGTGCGTGGATCTCTCCTGCGCCGAGACCTGCGGCGGCTGCTGCGAGGGGGGCGCCTGCCTCGACGGCGACCTCGGCGGAGCGTGCGGCAGCGGCGGCGACGCCTGCGTCGACTGCGGCCCCGCCTTCACCTGCGCCTCGGGCACCTGCATGGTCGACCCGCTCTCGCGCTGGGATCTCCGCGCGGTCCGCGCGAGCTTCTCGCCCCTGAACCCGAGCGGCTCGAGCTGGGACACGGGCAGCGGGCCCGACGCCTTCCTCACCGCCGAGGTCATGACCGGGACGAGCGCCGCCACCGGTCAGACGACGCGCGACGACGACACGACCTCGCCCTTCTGGTTCGAGGTGGTGCTCACCGACGTCCGCGCCCGCGACCTGAAGGGCGGGATCACGATGCGCATCCGCGACTTCGACAGCTTCAGCCGCGACGACGACATCGGCTACTGCTACTGGCTGCCCAGCGACGGCGCGTTCTCGCGCGGCCGGGTGGTCCTGCGGTGCCCGGCGCGGAGCGCGGACCCCGAGACGGTCGAGGTCGAGCTGGTCGTCTACCTGGAGCGCCACTGACGCGTGGACGGACCGCGCGTCATCGGGGTCCGGCACCACAGCCCGGCGTGCGCGCGCCTCGTCCGGGCCGAGATCGAGCGGCTGCGCCCGCGGACCGTGCTGATCGAGGCGCCCGCCGACCTCGACGTCGCCGCGCTGACCCTCCCGCACCGCCTCCCGGTCGCCGCGCTGTCGTGGGCCGAAGCGGACGGCTGGTCGGTCGCGAGCTGGACGCCCTTCTGCGAGCACTCTCCGGAGCACGTGGCCTTGCGCGAAGGGCTCGCCCGAGGGGCCGAGGTCCGCTTCATCGACCTGCCGGCCTGGACGTCGCCGTTCGCGGTGCGCACGCCGAAGGCGCCTATCGCCTACGAGCGCGCGCTCCTCGATCGCGTCCTCGCCGACGACGGGGACGCCCTCTGGGATCACCTCTTCGAGCAGGGGGACGAGGGGCTCGCGGCGCGGCTCGACGCGCACTGGGACGCGCTCCGGGGCGCGCGGGCGCCCGACGCGCGGGAGCGCTTCATGGCCGCGCACGTGGCCCACGCGATGGGCGAGGCGCGCGGACCGGTGCTCGTCGTCTGCGGGGGTCTGCACGCGCCCCACCTCCGGAGCGGCTGGCGCGACGAGAGCGGCGCGCGCCCGTCGCTGCCGCCGTTCGAGGGGATCCGTCGCGGGATCGAGCTGGTGCCCTGGAGCGACGCGCGCCTCGCCGGCTACGCCGCCGGCATGCCCGCGCCGGGCTGGGACCGCGCGGTGTGGGAGGAGGGCCCCGAGCGGGCGAGCGCGCGCCTCCTCGCCGAGGCGACCACGCGCGTGCGCCGGGAGACCGCGCCCTCCGCGGCCGGGCTGGGCGCCGCCGACGTGATCGCGGCCGAGACGATGATGCGCGCGCTCGCGCGGCTGCGCGGACACGCGGCGCCGACCCGGAGCGACTTCCTGGACGCGGTGGTCGCGACCTGGGTGAAGACGCCGCTCCGGCGCGGGCTCCCCGCGGCGAGCGCCGACGATCCGATCCTGCGCGCGATCCTCGACGCGCTCCGCGGCGATCGGGTGGGCGAGCTCGCCCCCGGCCTCGCGGCGCCCGCCCTGGTCCTCGAGGCCCGGTCGGTCGCCCGGGATCGGGACGAGGCGGGCCTGCGACGTCTGGCCGCGCTGCGCACGCCCGGGGTCTCCCGCGACGAGGCCGGGTGGAAGATCGATCTGAGCCCGGCGTCGGAGGCGCACCTCGCGCGAGAGTCGGGGCGCGGTCCCACCCTCGCCGCGGCCGCCGCCGACCGCGCGCGAGAGGCCCTCGAGGACGGGGAGCGGGGAGCGCTCGCGACCGCGCTGCGGCTCGGCCTGGACGAGGACGCGGCGCCGCGGTTGCACGCGGCGGCGGCGGCGGCGATCGAGCGGCTCTCCTCGCTCGCCGACGCTGGCGACGCCCTGCGCGCGGTGACCGACGGCGGCCCTCCCTCGCTCGTGGCCGCGGCCCTCGCGCGGGTGGCGTGGCTGCTCGAGGCGTGCCGGGGCCCGCGCTCGGAGGCCGAGCCCGAGGGGCTCGCGGCGGTACGCGCGGTCCGCGACGCGCTCGACGTCCTCCGGGACGCGGCCCCCGGGACGCGAGACGACGTGCGGGCGAGCCTCCGGCGCGTGGCCCACGACGGGCGCGCGCCCTGGCCGCTCCGCGGGGCGTGCCTGGGCGTGCTCGGTGAGGCGCCGGCCTTCGAGCGCCTGCCGCCCGAGGCGGTGGGGAGGGTGCTGCACGGGATCCTCGACGCGGCCCGCGACCCCGCTAGCGAGGCGCGCCGGCTGCTCGACGCGCTCGACGCCTTCGTGACCGGCGCGCCCGAGGAGGCGCTCGTCGAAGCCCTGCCCGGCCTCCGGCTCGCGCTCGCGCGGCTCCCGCGGGCCGATCGCGCGGACCTCGCCCACGCGCTCGCGAGGCGGCACGAGGACGTGCGCCCGGACCCCGCGGTCGGCGCGGCGATCGAGGCGGCGGTGGACGCCGCGCTCGCCCGGGAGGCGACGTGAGCGACGCGCGCACGCGCTGGCGCCTCGTGCTCGGCGAGGCGGCGGAGGACGCGCTCGGCGACGCGGGGCCGTGGCGCGCCCACGACGAGGCGCTCGGCTGGCTCTACGACCGCGGCGACGCCCGGCTGCGCGCCCCCACCAGGGCCACCGCGGACTGGCTCGGCGACGTGCACCGGCTGTTCGAGGCGCGCGGCGCGGCGGCCATCGAGCGCGACGCGCTGCACCGGTTCGAGCTCGACCGCCTGCTCGCGGAGCCCGAGGTGCTGGCGCGGGCGGCGCCCGATCCCACCCTGCTCGAGGCGGTGCTCCGGCGACGCCCGTCGCTCGACGCCGCGGGGAAACAGGTCGCCGACGCCTTCGTCCGGCGCACCGCGGCCGCGCTCCAGGCCTCGCTCCGGCTCGAGGTGGAGGCCGCGTTCACCGGGGCGCTCGGCGGGCGGGCCCGCGGCGGGTCGCGTCACCGCTTCGATCTGAAGCGCACCGTCGAGCGCAACCTCCGCCACTGGGACCCGAAGCTCGGAAAGCTCGTGGTCACGCGCCCGGCGTTCACCCGACGCGCGCGTCGGCCGCCGACGTGGCAGGTCCTGGTGCTGGTGGATCGCAGCGCGAGCATGGCGGACGCGGCGCCGGCGGCGACGGTGATGGCGGCGTGCTTCGCCGCGATGCCCGCGATGGAGGTGAGCCTGCTCGCCTTCGGGCCCGACGTCGTCGACCTCGGCGACCGGCTCGACGATCCGGGCGCGGCGCTGCTCGACTTCACCCTCCCCGGCGGCACCGACATCGGCCGCGCGCTCGGGGCGGCGCGGGCCCGGATCCGCGCGCCGCGGCGCGCGCTGGTCGTCCTCGTGACCGACTTCCGCGAGGGCGAGAGCCGCCCCCGGGTGGTCGGCCACGTGCGCGCGCTGACCCTCGCCGGGACCACCGTGCTCGGCCTCGCGGCGCTCGACCCCGACGCGCAGCCCGACTTCGACCGCGACCTCGCCGAGCGCTGCGCCGCCGCGGGGGCGACGGTCGGCGCGATGAGCCCCGGCGATCTGGCGCGCTTCGTCGCCGAGCGGGTGCGCTCGTGAAGAGCGGACGCGCGCGGGCCGAGGCGCTGCTCTCCGGGGCGGCGCGGTGCGAAGACGACGCCGTCGGCGCGGCCCTCGCGCGCCGGGACGCCCGCGCGCTCGGCGACGCGATCACCGCGCTCGCGCACGCCGCGCCGTTCACCGTGGCGCCGGTCGAGGGGCGGTGGGTCTCGCTGGGCGCGCGGCTGCGACGGCGCTCCCGCCCCGGCGGCGCGGACGTGGCGGAGGCGACCCTGTACCTCGTCTCCGCGCAGGTCGCGGCGCAGGCCCCCGCGCAGGAGAGCGTGTCGAGGCTCGTCGAGCGCTGGCCGCTGCGCGAGGGGCCGCCGGCGCAGCACCAGGTCTGGCGGGGCCTGCCGCTCGGCGCGCTCGCGCGCGGACAGCTCGTCGTCGAGGGCGCGCGCCGCGAGGGCGACCGGCTACACCTCACGCGGGGGGCGACGAGCGTGACCCCGCAGCGCGGCGCGTGGGACACGCTCCCGGTCGCGTTCACCCGGGTGGCCGCGCTCCCGCCGCCGGCCCCCCCGTGGGCCCCGCCCGCGGTGGCCGCCCTCCGGCTGGGCGCGGTGACGGAGCTCGGCTTCGCCCGCGGCGCCCAGACCCTCTACGGCGAGGTCGCCGACCCACACGGCGCGCGTCTCCCGATCGCGCTCCCGCACCGCGCCGAGACCCCGGGCGCGATCGACGCGCTCGCCGCCGCGCTCGACGACGCCCCTCGCTGGATCTCCGGCATCGTGCGCGCGCGCCAGGGCCGCGCCACGCTCGAGCCCCTCGCCGTGGTGACCGACCGCGTCCTCTCGATCGATCTCGAGACCGCCCCGGCGCGGGCGCTGCCCGACGCGACGCCGCCGGATCGGGGTCACGCGCTCGTGTCGAGCCGAGCGATCGCCGCCCTCGACGCCCTCGCGCTCCGCGCGCTGGATGGCGCGCCCGACGCCTTCCCCCCCGAGGGCCTCTCCTCGCACGCCGACGCTCTCCGCGCGGCCGGCCTCGATCGATGCGCCGCCGCGCTGGAGGCGGTCCGGGACCCCGCGTCGTGGCTCGACGCCTCCACCCGCCTCCGCCTCGCGCGCTCGCTGGCGTGAGCCCGATCCCGAGGCCCGAAGCGTGTCGAAGGCGTCCTCTCACCGCGCTCCCGCGGCGAGCGATGGAGCGCCCCGGCCGCAAACTCATCGTGCAAGTCTAACGGTAACGTTTCGCGCGGGCACGCGCCTCGAAATCGACGAGCCGCAGCGTTCTGCGTGCGGAGTCTCCCGCAAAACGCTCTCCGGAGAGTCTCGCGTGAGTCTCCGCGTTCTACTCGAGAGCTCTTCTCGACTGCGACGGAAAAACTGACAAAATGTCAAACGCTCGACGATCTCCGTGAGTCTCCACGCTCCAGTTGATGAGAGCTCTCGATCGCGACGAGGACGCCAACGAAAAAGGAGAGCTCGTTGCGTTCTCCGTGCGCGCCCCTCCCCCGAAGCCTGCCGGGAGCGTTTTTTCGGAGCGCGCGCGCTCAGAACACAGAAATCGAGCCTCCGCGCCCGCCCAGCAGCCTCGATCTTCTCGCACGGACGCCAGCGCAACCCGCACCCCATGGCGGCGTCGCCGCCGAACGACCGCATGACAGTCCGCTTCGGCCCTGCACCGAAGCGCCACCCACTCGGGCGCCCTGCCCACCCACCTCTGCGCCTCTGCGCCTCTGCGTGAAACCAAGTCTCCACCGAAGCCCCGTCCATCGAGGAGCCAGCCCGCCGAGCGGTGGCGAGCGCCCCATCCCGCTGCCCGCCCACCCCCTTTGCGTCTTCGCGTCTTTGCGTGAAATTGGTTTCCACCGAAGCCCGCCCATCGAGGAGGCCCGCCGAGCGGTGGCGAGCGCCCATCCCGCCGCCCGCCGGCTACGGGCCGAGCACGATGGCGCGGCGCATGAACGTGATCGGCGGGGGGCCGCTCGGCTCCGGCGCGGCGATGCGGCGCACGGTCTCGGCGTAGTCGACCGGCGCGCGGCGCTGGGGGCGCGTGGTCGGGAACGTCACGAGGCGCTCGCGGAGCACGCGGCCCGCGTCGGGGTCGAGGTGCTCGAAGGCGATCGCGGCCGCGTAGCCCGGGTCGCCCTGCCGCCAGCCGTGCACGACGCGGGTGACCCGGCCGCTCACGCTGACGAACGGGCCGAGCCAGGGGGCGCGGAAGTCGAGCAGGATCTCGTCGCCTCGCTGGACCTCGTCGTCGAACGCGATCAGCGCGCCTCGCGGCGAGAGATCGAGGATGCGCTCGCCCACCAGGCGGAAGTCCGAGAGGCGGACCGCCTGACAGCGGGAGCGGTACGCGCGGCGGGCGCTGCGGCGGCGATGCGGACGGACCAGCTCGAACATGGATCGCATCGTACGAGCGCGCGGAGAGACGCCCAAGAAAGCGGCGCGCTCACGGGATCGTGTCGCGCGCCTCGAGGCCGCCCAGCTCGAACAGCACCTCGGAGAGCACGCCCGGAGGCACGTCGTCGAGGGGGAGGCGCGGCGCCTGCGCGACGCTGAGGCCGCCGGGCGCGCGGTGGGTGAAGAACGCCTCCGTCGGGGTCTGCGCCGCGCCGTCCCCGTTCGGCGCGAGGCCGGGCGAGAGGCAGAGCACCGCGACCACCGCCTCGCGCTCGAAGCGCTTGGTGAAGAAGCGCACGCGGAGCCGCTCGTCGGGCTCGCCCGGCTCCCAGCCGCCTCCCTCGAGCACCCGGCGCACCCGCTCCGCGCCGACCTCGCGCCGCGGGAAGCCGCGCAGGGTGTCGCCGCCGCGGTCGGTCTCGGCGGGCGCGTAGACCGGGCGCGCGAGCTGCGGGATCGGCTGCAGGATCGACAGCGCCGCGAGCGCGTCCCCCCACGCCGCGCGATCCGCCGACGACAGCTCGCTCGGGTGGACGAGCCGCACCGGCCCCTCGCCGAGCGCGAGCGCCTCGCCGTCCACGCCGCGCGCGCCGTCCGCCTCGAGTCGGAAGACCCGCAACACGCGCCCGCGGTCGTACTGGCCCCAGACCAGCCGACGGGTCAGCGTCGGATCGAGCCGGCCGAGCTCCTCTCTCGACCACGCGCGACCCTGAGAGAGCGCTCGCTCCAGCTCCGAGGGCTTCACCCCGCGAGCATATCAATGCGCGGTCGGCTGCGGGGCCCAGTCTCGTCCGTCCGCCTCGTCGTCGTCCTCCCGGCGCACGTGGATCGTGCGGGTCGGGAAGGCGAAGCGGAGGCCGGCCTCCTCGAAGCGACGCAGCACGCCGAAGCTGATCGCCTGCTGCACGTCCATGAAGACGTCGTACTCGGGGCTGAGCACCCAGTAGACGAGCTCCAGGTTCAGCGACGAGTCGCCGAAGCCCTTGAAGTGGGCGCGGTCGAAGCGCGCGTGGTCCGCTGCCTCCACCGCCTCGCGCATCAGGCGCGGGGCCTGCTCGAGCGTGTCCGCCGGGGTGTCGTACTGCACTCCGATCTCGGCCACGACCCGTCGCTCGCGCATGCGCTTGTAGTTCCGGATGCGGCTCTCGATGAGGTCCTTGTTGGCGAAGATGAGCTGCTCGCCGCCGAGCGCCCGGACGCGGGTGGACCGGAGACCGATCCTGTCGACGGTGCCCATCTCGTCGCCGACGATGATGAAGTCGCCGAGATCGAACGGTCGATCGAAGTAGATCGAGAGCGACGCGAAGAGGTCTCCGAGGATGTTCTGCACCGCGAGCGCCGCCGCGATGCCGCCCATGCCCAGCCCCGCGATCAGCGTCGTGATCTCCACGCCGAGGTTCGACAGCGCCATGAGGAGCACGACCGTCCAGAGCACCAGCTGACCGACGAAGGCGATCCCCGCCGCCATCGTCGAGCGTCCATGCGCCGCGTCCGGCCCGTGCTTCTTCTGCCACGCCTCGACGGTGGAGCGGATCGCCCGCGTGCCCCACACGCCGACCTGCAGCAGCAGCACCAGGGTCTCGGCGACCAGCAGGCCGTCGCGGACCGACTCGTCGAGCTGGAGCACCCGCGAGCCGAGGAAGATCCCGAGGCCGACGTAGAAGAACCAGCGCGTGCTCTCGAGCACGTCGATGGCCACGTCGTCGGCGCGGGTCTCGGTGTGGTGCGCCACCTTCGCGAGCCGGCTCCGCACCAGCCCGAGCAGGAGGCGCGCGAGGGCGATGGTCCCGGCGGCGATGCCCAGCGCCGCCAGCCAGCGCCACGCCTCGTTGTCCGCGAGCTCGAATGACATCCAGTCCACGGAGAGCGGGACTGCAGCTCGCGTTCCGGGCGCGTCGCCCGGGGCTCGGCGGCGTGGACGTGACCCCACGCCACGCCCGTGGCGCGCCTGCCGGCCACGGCGTGAGATACTCGCCGCGTGCGCGTGGCGGATCGATTCGAGACCCTGGCCGAGCTGGGGCGCGGCGGCATGGGGGTGGTGCACCGCGCGCGCGACACCGCCACCGGCGAGGAGGTCGCGCTCAAGCTGCTGAGCGGCGAGGACGCCATCGACGTCGCGCGCTTCGAGCGAGAGGCGCGCGTGCTCGCCCGGGTCCGCCACCCGCACGTGGTGCGCTACGTCGATCACGGCCGCACGCCGGACGGACGGGTGTACCTCGCGATGGCGCTGCTCGAGGGGGAGACGCTGGGGGAGCGCATCGCGCGCGGCGGGCTCGGCCCGGCGGAGGCGGTGCTCGCGCTCGAGGGCGCGGCCTCGGGCCTCGGCGCCGCGCACGCGGCGGGCATCGTGCACCGCGACGTGAAGCCCGGGAACCTCTTCCTCGTGGACCGCGACCCGGCGCGCGTGCAGGTCCTCGACTTCGGCATCGCGCGCGGGCTCGGCGCCGGCCACACCCTGACCACCACCGGGACGGTCATCGGCACGCCGTTCTACATGGCGCCCGAGCAGGCCCGCGCCGCCGAGGGGGTGGACGCGCGCGCCGACGTCTACGCGCTGGGCGCGGTGCTCTACGAGATCCTGACCGGCGAGCCGCCCTTCCGCAGCGAGAGCCTCATGGCGGTGCTCGCCGCGATCCTGCTCGAGGAGCCGGTCGACGTACGGCAGCGCGCCGAGGTGCCGGAGCCGATCGCCGCGCTGACGATGCGCCTGCTGGCCAAGGATCCCGCCGCGCGCCCCGCCGACGGAGCCGCGCTCGCCGCGCTCTGTCGCGCCCTCGACGCCGCGCAGCCGGCCGCGCGCCGCGCCCTCCCCGACGCCCTCACCGAGCGCGAGCAGCGGGTGCGTTGCCTGGTGGTCGCGGGCGGCCGCTTCCATCAGCTCGCCCACGCCGCGACCCTCCGACCGGGCGAGGACGACGCGCTCGGGCGCGCGCGCGAGGCGGTGCAGACGCACGGGGGCTCGCTCGAGCTGCTCGCCGACGGCTCGATGGTGGCGCGGGTCGACGAGGGCGGCGCGCCGGTGGATCAGGCGGTCCGCGCCGCGCGCTGCGCGATGGCGCTGCGAGAGCTGCTGCCCGAGGCGCCGCTGGCGGCGGTGGCCGGCCGAGGCCAGTTCCACGGGCCGGTCCCGGTCGGCGAGGTGATCGAGCGGGCCAGCGCGCTCCTCGGCGCGCTCGCCGGCGCCGCCACCCTGAAGCGCGGCGCACTGGGCCCCTCCCCGAACCCCTCCGCGCTGCCTCCTGGCGGTGACGCGCGGGCCATCCGCCTGGACGACGCGATGGCGAGCTTGCTCGACGGGCGCTTCGAGGTGGAGCGCGACGAGACCAGCGCGCTCCTCGGCCGGGAGCGGCGCACCCCGACCACCACGCGCACCCTGCTCGGCAAGGTCAGCCCGTGCGTGGGGCGGCGCCGGGAGCTCGCCACGCTCGAGGCCCTCTTCTTCGAGGCGGTCGAGGAGCCGGTGGCGCGCGCGGTGGTGCTGACCGCGCCGGCCGGGCTGGGCAAGAGCCGGCTCATCACCGAGCTGCGCGTCCGGATGGACGAGGAGGCCGAGGTCTGGACGGCGCGCGGCGATCCGGTCGCGGCCGGGTCGCCCTTCGCGCTGGTCGGGCAGCTCGTGCGCGCCGCCGCGGGGCTGCAGGAGGGCGAGTCCCTCGACGCCCGCCGCGACGCGCTGCTGCGCGCGGTCTCGCGGGCCGTCCCCGGGGACGCGGCGCGGCCCCTCGCCGCCCGGCTGGGCGAGCTGGCGAGGGTCCCGTTCGAGGCCGAGGACGCGAGGATCGACGACCCGGTGCTGCGCGGCGACGCGATGCGGGAGGCGTTCCTGACCTGGCTCGGCGCGGCGCTGGGGCGGGGCCCGGTCGCGATCGTGCTCGACGACCTCCAGCACGGCGACGCGCCGAGCCTCGCTTACCTCGACGCCGCGCTCCGCGAGCACGCGGACGCCCCGCTCTTCGTGCTCGCCGCCGGCCGGCCCGAGATCGAGGAGCGCTTCGGCGAGCTCTGGGCGGAGCGCGAGGCGCAGCCGATGCGGCTGACGCGGCTGCGCGCGAAGGCGGCCGAGCAGCTGGTCCGCCGCACCCTCGAGGGGGTCGACGACGCGCTCGTCGCCCGGATCGTCGAGCGCGCCGACGGCAACCCGTTCTTCCTCGAGGAGCTGGTGCGCGCGGTGTGGACGCACGGCCCGGACGCGAGCCTGCCGACCACGGTGCTCGGCATGGTCGAGGCGCGGCTGGGCCGGCTCGAGGCGCCGACCCGCCGGGTGCTGCGGGCCGCGAGCGTGTTCGGGCGGCGCTTCTGGCGAGGCGGCGTGGAGGCGCTGCTCGGCGGCGGGTCCCCGTGCGAGCCGCACCTCGAGGTGCTCCGCCGGAGCGAGCTGATCGACCCGAGCGAGCCGTCTCGCTTCGAGGGCGAGCGCGAGCTGACCTTCCGCCACGCGCTCACCCGCGAGGCCGCGCTCGCGATGTTGACCGAGGACGATCGGCGGCTCGGTCACCGCCTCGCGGGCGACTGGCTGGAGCGCGCGGGCGAGCGGGACGCCCTCGTGCTCGCGGCGCACTTCGAGGCGGGGGGCGCGCCGGACCGGGCCGCGGCGTGGCTCGGGCGGGCCGCGGAGCAGGCGCTCGAGGGCGACGATCTGCAGGCCGCGATCGCGCTCGGCCAACGCGCGCTCGAGGCGGCGGCGGATCCCGGGCCGATCCGCGTGACCCTGGCCGACGCCCACCGGTGGCGCGGCGAGTACGCGCCGGCGCTGGAGCACGCCACCGCCGCCGCCGACGCGCTCGAGCCGGGCGGCCGCCCGTGGTTCCGCGCCCTCGGGGTGATCTTCGCCGCCGCGGGGCGCCTCCGGGACGGCGAGGCGCTCGCCCGCTGGCGCCGCCGCGCGATGACGGCCGAGGCGCGAGACGACGCGGTGGGCGCGCAGGTCGTCGCGCTCTGCCGCGCGGCCGCCGCGGGCCTGGGCGCCGACGACCGGGGCGCGTTCGACGAGGCGATGGGGCGGGCGGAGGCGCTGGCCGCGCGCGTCCCGACCGAGCCCCTCCCGCGGGCCTGGATCGCGACCCTGCGCGCGTCGGCCGCCCTGCGCGCCGGCGACCTCGGCGCCTTCGTCGAGGGGACCACCGAGGCGGTCCGCGCCTACGAGCAGGCCGGCGACGCGCGCGACGCCTGCAACCAGCGGGTCCGCCTCGGCAACGCGCTCACCGGGCTCGGCGACGTCGAGGGCGCGGAGGCCGTGCTGCGCGAGGCGCTCTTCGCGGCGCGCCGCATGGGCCTCCGGGTGATCGAGGGCTACGCGCTCCAGAACCTCGGCCACGCGCTGCTGCGCCGCGGCGCGCTCGACGAGGCCCGCGAGACCGAGGAGCGCGCGGTCGGGCTCGCGCGCGCGCTCGAGGATCCGGTGCTCGAGGCGGGCTCGCTCCTCTACCTCGCCGAGACCCTGCAGCGGGCGGGCGACGACGAGGGCGCGACGAGGGCCGCCGAGCGGGCGGTCGCGTTGCTGACGCCCGTCCCCGGCTTCCGCGCGGTCGCCCGGGCGGTGCTCGCGCGCGTCCTGCGGGCCGGCGGCGCGACGGCGCGCGCGCTCGAGGAGGCGGAGCGAGCGCACGCGGCGCTGTCGAGCCACGCGCTCGAGGAGGGCGAGGCGCTCATCCGGCTCGCGTTCGCCGAGGCGCTCGACGCGGCGGGTCGCGGGGCGGAGGCGACGCGGGTGCTCGAGGAGGCGGCGGCGGCGCTCGAGGCGCGGGCCGCGAGGATTCGCGACGAGGGCTGGCGCGACGCCTTCCTGCGGCGCGTCCCGACCCACGCGCGCGTGCTCGAAAAACTGGCAGCGGCGCGCGAATCCCGCGAAGTTCGAGACGTCTGACCGCCATGCGTCCCTCCCTCGTCGTCCTGCTCTGGCTCGCGCCGTCGCTCGCGCTCGCGCAGCACGCGTCGCGCTCTATCGGCGCGCCCAACCGCGGGCGGCTCGAGGACGGAGTGCGCATCGCCGAGACCGAGCACCTCGTCCTGCAGCCGGCGAGCACGGCGCACTTCTGGGGCACGGCGGAGCTGGTCGGCCTCATCACGCGCGCGGCCGAGGGCCTGCACGAGCAGAGCCCGGGCCCGAGGGTCATGGTCGGGGCGCTGTCGCGTCGCCGCGGAGGCCGCCTGCCGCCGCACCGCTCGCACCAGAACGGCCGGGACCTCGACGTCGGCTACGCGCTGACGGACGAAGACGGCGCCCCGGTCGAGGCGCGCCGCTTCGTGGAGCTGGACGAGGGCGGCTGCGGTCGCGATCGGGGCGTCGCCTACTGCCTCGACGCCTCGCGCACGTTCTGGCTCTTCGCCGCGCTGCTCGCCGACCCGGAGGCCGGCGTGCAGTGGATCCTCATCGCCCCCGACCTCCGGGAGCAGGTGCTCGCCGCCGGGCGACGCCTCGGCGTGTCGGACGACGTGCGAGAGCGGGTGGCCCTCGCCACCGAGCCCCGGGCCGCGAGCGAGCACCACCGCAGCCACTTCCACGTGCGGATCTACTGCCCGGTCGACGACCGGCCTCGCTGCGTGGACACCGCGCCCTTCCACCCCTGGTACGAGGGCGAGCCGCCGCGCCCTCGCCGGCGGAGGGGGCGGCGGCCGCGCCGTCGCTGAGCCTCACATCATCGCCGTCGCTTCACACGAAGACGTCGTCGAACGCGCCGATCGCGGCGTCCACGTCGCAGGCGTGGCCCTTCTCGACCAGCGCCTCGCCGACCGCGCGGACCGTGCGGTGCAGCGCCTCGCGGTCCGAGAGCACCGCGCCCATGTGGCCGACGCGGAAGTACTCGGCCTTGATCTTCGGGTGGAGGCCGCCAGCGACGACCACGCCGCGCGCCTTGATCGCGCCCACGAGCGAGGCGTCGACGCCCTCCGGGTAGCGGATGGCGCTCAGGGTGTTCGCGGTGATCTCCTCGCTCGCCGGCAGGAGCGTGAGCCCCAGCGACGCCCAGGCGGCCCGGAAGGCGCGGGCGGCCCGCTCGTGGAGCGCGAAGCGCGCCTCCATGCCCTCGGTGAGGATCTCGTCGAGCCCCACCGGGAGCGCGCGCACGAGGGTGGTGGCCGGGGTCGAGAAGTACGACGGCCGGCGCTCCTCGTAGGCGCGCATGATCGGGATCCACTCGGCGAAGTCCATCGACATCGGCGGCGGGCTCGACAGGGCCTCGCGGGCCGCGAGCGCGCGCGGGCCGACCACCATCAGCGCGAGCCCGGCCGGCAGGCCGATCGCCTTCTGCGACGCGGTCAGGTAGACGTCGGCGCCCCAGCGCTCCATCTCGAAGCGCTCCGCCGCGGTCGCGCAGACGCCGTCGAAGACGCTGAGCGCGCCGTGCGCCCGCGCGAGGCGAGCGAGGGCCTCCGCGTCGACCCGGACGCCGGTGGAGGTGTCCACGTGGGTCGCGAAGAGCGCCTTGGGCCGAGCCTCGCGGAGCGCCGCCTCGACCGCCTCGTGATCGGGCGCCTCACCGGGCTCGCAGTCGACGATCGTCACGTCCACCCCGCGGCGCCGGATCATCTCGGCGATGCGGTGCGAGAAGTAGCCGCTCGAGGCGACGACCGCGCTGTCGCCGGGCGCGAGGAGGTTCGAGACCGCCATCTCCATCGCCATGGTGCCGCTGCCGGCGACGATGAAGGGCTGCGCGTCGGAGGACGCGCACCAGACCTCGCGCATCTTCTCCAGCGAGGCGCCGAACGCCTCCATGAAGTCCGCCGCGAGGTGACCGGGGGGCGGGCCCGCCGCCGCCTCGCGCACCGCGTCGGAGATCTCGATCGGACCGGGGATCATCAAGAGCGCCATGGCGGCTCTCTTAGCACCCCCTCACGCCTGCTTCATGCGCGCGTCGCCGACGAAGATCTCCGCCATCTTGCGGAAGCGGGTGAAGACCGACTCCTGCACGTACGGCAGGCCGTGCTTCTCGCAGATCGCCCGGACCTGCGGGTGGTACTGCTGGTACTTCAGCATCGGCATGTCGGGGAAGAGGTGGTGCTCGATCTGGTAGTTCAGCCAGAGGTGGGCGAAGTCGACCAGGTCGTTGCCGGTCGCGTAGTTGGTCGAGCCCCAGACCTGGCGGGCCAGCCACTCCGCTTTGCCCTTCGGTCGGCTGGAGAAGCGCCAGAGGTCACCGCCGGCGTGGTTCGGGCCGACGACGAGGAAGGTGTGCGCGTTGGTCACCACGTCGGCGAGCGCGGAGTTGATCATCGCGCTGCCCACCGCGAGCGGGCCGAGCGGCGCGAAGAGCATCGGCAGCGCGCCCAGGTGATAGGCGGCGTAGGGGATCCAGCACTGGAGCACCACCTGCTTCCACACCTCGCGCTCGGTCGGCGCCTTGCCGCCCTTGCTGAGGTGCTCGCGCATGGTGCCGCGGGCGTAGTAGCTCTGACGCCAGGTCGCGGTGAGGCCCGCGAGGAGGGCCCAGCGCGCCGGCTTCGGCAGCGAGTGGACCCACTCCACGTTGCGCTCGAACTGGTCGGGGTCGTCGAGCTCGCCGGTGTAGGAGTGGTGCAGCACGTTGTGCTCGTGGCACCAGGCGTCCGGCTGGATCCAGTCGGGCCAGTCGAGCCAGCGCCGCCAGCCGTTCGCGAAGACCTTGCTGGTGTGGCGCGGCTTCACGCCGGGCACGCGGTCGTAGCCGCGGTGACCGATGTGGTGCATCAGCATCCAGCGCACCCCGCGGCCGAGCGCGAGGCCGCCCACGCTGACCGGGTTCGGGCCCATCCACGCCGTCAGCAGGCCGATGGCGGTGGCGGTGCGCCCCCAGCGCTCCATGCGTTCGAGGTGGACGAGATCCTCCTCGCCGAGACCGGCCTTGATCTCCTTCTTGAGGGCGCGGACGTCACGGAGGAACGCCTCGAGCGCCTCGTCCTCGGAGGCGGTGCGGGTCCCAGACAACGGGTCACTCAGCATGGAGCGCGGAAGGTAGGCGACGATCGGGGGTGGCGCGAGTGAAAGTTGTGGATCCCGGCCGGCCCGGTGCTACGTCGGCCGCATGCGTCACCTGCTGATCGCCCTGGTCGTTTGTATGCTGGCCGCCTGCGGTTCCGACGCCGAGGAGCCCACCACGTCCCCCGAAGAGGGCGCGGAGACGAGCGGCGAAGAGAGCCCGCCGGTCGAGGATCCGCCGCTCCCGATGGCCGGCGCCGAGCGCCCCGAGATGACCGTCGAGGAGTGCGAGGGACAGGGCGCCACGGTGGTCGGCGACATCGGCGACGGCGCCATCCACCGCCCCGACTACCTCTGCCCGAGCGGGGTCGAGCCGATCGGCCGGATCGCCCTCGGGATCGAGGGCAGCGTCTGCTGCCCCTGACATTCCCGGCCAGGGCTCTACGTTTCGTGTAGGGCCGTGTGCGCAGGCGCACGGTTGGCCCCCGGCGTGGGCGGTAGAAGAAACGTCGGCCCAGACCGTACTCGGGGGAGACACGAAAGAGACCCATGGCACGACCCGATCGACTCTCGCTCCCCGGCCGCATCCTGTTCCTCACGGATGACCTGGATCTCCTGAAGAAGCAGCTCGCGGGCGACGACCTCGAGGGGACCCCCGACGTCGACGCGCTGATGGACAACATCAGCACCGACGAGATCACCCCGGGCTGGGTCTGCTTCTACTACGACGAGACCCTCGGCGAGTTCTCGATGGTCGGCCTCCGGGGCGGGCAGTTCGAGCGCAACACGCTGAAGGACGGCGGCTTCTCGGTCATCGTCAGCGGCAAGTCCAAGGGCTGCGGCTCCTCGCGCGAGACCGCGCCGTACTCCGAGATGACCGCGGGCGTGCAGCTCGTCATCGCCGAGAGCATCGAGAAGATCTACGGGCAGAACTGCCAGAACATCGGCCTGCTCACCTCGACCGACTTCGGCCTCATCGACCGCATCCGGGCCGGCGAGTCCATCCCCATCGAGGAGTTCACCAAGGGCCTCGACGCGATCAGCGCCGAGATCGTGCGACAGGGTGGGTTGTTCGCCTACAACCGCGCGCGCATGGCCGGCGAGCTCTCGCCCGCGCTGCCCGAGACCGCGAAGCGACCGATGACGATGGTCGAGAAGATCATCGCGCGGAACGCCGTGGTGGACGCCAAGGCGGGCACCCTCGGCATCGACGCGGTGAAGCCGGGCGACGCGCTCTTCGTGCGCACCGACGTCCGCTTCAGCCACGAGTACGTCACCCCGATGGCCGACTCGCTCTTCCGCCAGGGCTTCGGCCCGGAGGCGACGCTGACCGCGCCCGAGAGCGTCTACACGTTCCGGGACCACCTCACGTTCCTCGGCGACGTGATGGACGAGAAGAAGCGCTCGATGGGCCTCCTCGAGCACGCCGAGGGCCTCGCGACGACCCAGGAGTCGTTCGCCAAGAAGCACGGCCTGAAGCTCTACGGCGAGGTACCCGAGGGCGGCAGCGAAGCCATCTGCCACAACGCGGTGATCGAGGACCTGGCGCTGCCCGGTCAGATCGTCACCGGCACCGACAGCCACACCTGCATGGCCGGCGCGCTCGGCTGCTTCGCCTTCGGCGTGGGCAGCACCGACATGGCCAACGCCTGGTTCACCCAGGACGTCCGCGTCCGCGTGCCGGAGACGGTGCGCTTCGTGCTGAAGGGCGAGCTCCGCCCCGGCGTCAGCGCGAAGGACGTGATGCTCTACATCCTGAGCCAGCCGTTCTTCCGCACGAGCAAGGGCATCGGCAAGGTGCTCGAGTTCGCCGGCGAGGGCGTGCAGCGTCTGCCCTTCGACGAGCAGGCGACGCTCACCAACATGGCGGTCGAGGCGGGCGGCTTCACCGGCATCATCGAGCCGAGCGACGTGGTGGTCGACTACCTCCACGAGATGCGCGGCCTCGAGAAGGACGCGCTCCGCGAGATGATCGTGACGAGCGATCCGGACGCGGAGTACCTCGAGGTCTTCGAGTACGACCTCGGCGACATCCCGGTCATGGTCGCCACCCCCGGCGATCCCCGGAACGGCGTGGCGCTCACCGACTTCGACGAGGACGTCGCGATCGACATCGCCTACGGCGGCAGCTGCACCGGCGGCAAGAAGGCCGACATGGACATGTACGCCGCCGTCTTCCGCGAGGGGCTCGAGCGGGGCCTCAAGGTCAAGGAAGGCGTGCGCTGCTACATCCAGTTCGGCAGCCAGCACATCCGCCGCTACGCCGAGGAGAAGGGCTACGTGAAGCTCTTCGAGGAGGCGGGCGTGGAGCTGATCAACCCGAGCTGCGGCGCGTGCATCAACGCGGGGCCGGGCAACTCCGCCAAGCGGAGCGAGGTCTCGATCAGCGCGATCAACCGCAACTTCCCCGGCCGGAGCGGCCCCGGGCAGGTCTACCTCGCGAGCCCGCTCACCGTCGCCGCCAGCGCCCTCGCCGGCCGCGTCGTCGGCCCGGACGAGGTCCTCGGACGCCGCCCGGCCGCCTGATCGGTCACTCCAGCAGGAAGCGCTGCGAGACCTGCACGTAGCTGCCGGCGGCGGGGCCGTCGGGGCGCACGGTCGGGTCCACGAAGCCGACGCCGAGGACGAGGGAGCGGTCGCCGCTCCGCGCCTCGGCGAGCGAGCTGCCCGCGAGGTAGAGGGTCGAGCCGGACTCCTCGAGGACCCACGCGTTCGCGCCGTCCTCGTAGTCACCGTTCACCACCCGGCCGCCGAAGAGGTGGAGGTCGTCGATCCACACGAAGACGTCGTTGATCTGGCGCGCCCGGTCGACCACCGCGGTGAGCGCGGTGAGCCGCACCCCGACCTGCACCGGCCCCGCGTCGGCGGTGAAGGCCGTCACGTCGACCATCACGTGCTCCCACTCCCCGCCGCGATCTCCGACGTCCCGCGTCCAGACGACGGCGCCGTCGACCACGACCTCGATCGCGTAGAGGTCGCCGAGCCCGGCGGTGTGGCTGTCCTTGACCCACAGGGTCAGCCAGCGGCCCTCGGCCTCGGGGCGCACGAGCACCGGCACGTGGGCGCGGCCCTGCACGCCCTGCGCGTTGTCGACGGCGAGGGTGGCGAGGTAGCGCCCCGGGCGATCGTAGCGATGGCTCACCCGCACCCCGGAGACCGGCGGCTCCACCGTCGCGCCCTCGCCGAAGGTCCAGCGGTGGGTCCGGAGCGCGCAGCCCTCCGTCCCGAGCTCCGCGCTCGCCGAGCCGTCGAAGGTCACCTCGAGCGGCGCCGTGCCCTCGGGCGGCGAGGCCACCGGGACCGCGCGGGGGAGGAGGCGATCGGTGCGCACCCGGAAGCGGTTGTCCTCGGCCCGCAGCGCGGCCGCCGCCCGCTCGGTGTCGAGGCGGACCGCGTCCATCAAGTCCTCCTGCTGCGTCCAGTTGCGCAGATAGCTCACGACCCCGGGCGGATCGCCGCCGATCGCGAGGTCGACGTCCGAGTCCTCCTCGAGCAGCGTCGCCACCAGCGCGCCCGAGGCGGCGCGGCCCTCGTCGCCCACGCTCAGGAAGCGGGCGTCGGCGCCGTGGGGGAGGACGTGCGAGTGCGTCACCTCCCACTGCCCGGCCGCCGAGCGGGCCTCGAGGTGGTGGCGCGCGTAGTCGAAGCGGCAGGCCTCCACCCGCGCCGTGCCCGCCTCCTCGAGCCGCACGCTCGCCGCTCGGCCGGCCGCGCGCTGATGGTGGAAGTCGGCGTGGTGCACGAAGACGCCCCGCGCCGCGACCCGCACCGCGGCGCCCGGCCAGGCCCAGAGCTCGCAGTCGTCGAGCTCGAGGGCGTGGCGCGCGTCGACGCCGATCGCCGCGTGGGCGTCGCGCCGCTCGCCCCGCTGCGGATCGGGCCCGCGGAGCCGCAGCCCGGTGAGGCGCGCGCCGGCGCCGGCGGTGGTGATCATCGGGGCGCCGTCCGGATCGGTCTGCAGCAGCAGCGCCCCCCGGCCTCGGGCTCGCCCGCTCGCGAGCGTCACGCCCTCGGGCAGCGCGATCGGCCGCCCGGTCAGATCGATCGTCGCGTCGTCCTCGATCCAGATCACCGCGCCCGGCCCGAGCGCCGACAGCGCCCGCTCGAGGCCGTCCGCGTCGCGCACCCGGGCGTCGACGTCGGCCGCCTCCACCCCGCGGCGGTAGCCGAGGCCGCCGCCGATGGGATCGCCGGTCGGGTTGATGGCGGCGTAGAGCGCGCGCGCGTCCTCCCCTGGCGCGCAGGGCGGGCCCGCGTCCACCGTCGGCGTGCCGGCGTCGTGGCCCGCGTCGCGTGAGGTGGCCGCGTCCCGAGTCGGCGGCGCGCCGTCGAAGCCCTCCGACAGCGGCGTGCGGCTGCCGCAGGCCGCGAGCAGCGTGATCAGCGACAGGGCGAGGCCGGCGCGCAAGGCGATCAGAGCTCCGGGTCGGTGATGCAGTAGGGCGGGTCGAGGGTGCCCATCGGGCAGACGACCACGTCCTCGTCGTCGCACGAGGCGCGCTGCCCGCCGACCAGGCGGAAGCCCAGCTCGCTCATCTCGAAGCGCGCCTCGTCCCCGGGCTCGTCGCACACCGGCTCGTCGCGCGGGCCGGGGCAGAAGACGACGGCCCGCCCGGTCTCGTCCACGAAGTCCGAGCAGTACGGGTCACTCGAGCCGCACGCGGGGAGCAAGAAGACGAGCGAAGAAAGGAGCCACCAGCGCATGGCCCGATCATGGCGCAGGGCCGCGGCGTTGGCGACCGCCTCGCGCTATCGTCCGCGCCGTGCGACGTCTCTGGCCCTGCCTCGCCCTGCTCGCGGTCTCCTGTGGCGACGACCCCGAGCCGCCCGCGTCTCCGCCCGCCGAGGCCTCGCCTCCCGAAGCCCAGGCGTCGGCCGCCGCGCCTCCGGCCGAGCCCGAGGGCGCCGAGCGGGTCCGCTACGACCTGAGCCGGCACCTCGCGCGGGCGCACCTGCGCGACCGGAGCACCGACCACTTCGAGCTCGGCGAGCCCTCCGGGCACCAGCACACCCTCGGCGGCTGGCGCACCCGCAGCGGCGACACCCACGACTTCGACGGGACGCGCGCCTCGGTCATCAGCGGCGTGACCGGCTTCTTCCTCCTGCCGATCGCGTCCGCCGAGCGCTGCCAGCTCCGGATCCGGGCCCGCGGCTTCGGCGACGGCCGGGTCGCGCTCTACCTCGACGACGAGACGATCGGCAACGCCACCCTGCCCACCGACGGCACCTGGGGCGAGGCCGAGGCGACCATCCCGGAGGCGCTCTGCACGCCGGGCGAGCACGATCTGCGGCTCCGCGTGCCCCGCACCGGCTCGGCCCCGGGGCTGCCTCGCGCCGGGGTGGCGGTGGACTGGATCCGGCTCGGCCCCGACGCGCCGACCGACGCCCGACCGCGGCTGCAGGGCGACGCGATCGCGCTGCCGGACGGCTGGACGATCGCCTGGGACTTCGAGCCGGCCGAGGGCGCGCGCCTCCGGGCGGACGTCGAGGGCGAGGTCGACGTGCGGGTGGAGGCGGACGGGACCGCGCCGCGCGCGCTCGAGGCGGAGGACGCGCCGGTCGGCCTCGCCGGGCAGGTGGCGCGGCTGTCGTTCACCGCCCGCGGGGACGCGACGATCCGTCGCCCGCGCGTGGTCACCCTCGACGGCGCGCCGCTCGCCGCGGCCCCGCGGGTGCGCAACGTGGTGTTCTATCTCACCGACACCCTGCGCGCCGATCACCTGCGGGTCTACGCGCCGGACACCCGGGTCGAGACGCCCGGGCTCAGCGCGTGGGCGCGGGGCGCGGCGACCTTCATGGCCGGCCACTCGCAGGAGAACTGGACCAAGCCGAGCTGCGCGACCCTGCTGAGCGGGCTCTTCCCGTGGGAGCACCGGGCCACCGGCGAGGACTCGCAGGTGCCGGGCTCGGTCGAGCTGCTGAGCGAGCGGCTCCGCGGCGAGGGCTTCCACACCGGCGCGTTCGTGGCGAACGGCTTCGTCTCGGATCGCTTCGGCTTCGAGCAGGGCTGGTCGACCTTCTTCAACTACCTGCGGGCCGGGCGCCGGAACATGGCGCGCTTCGTCGCCGAGGACGTGATCGCGTGGCTCGACGCGCGGCCGACCGACCGGCCGTTCTTCCTCTACGTGCACACCATCGACCCGCACGTGCCCTACATCCCGCCGAGCGAGGACCTCGCGCGCTACGACCCCGATCCCTACGACGGCGTCGTCGACTTCAACCGCGACCGCACCCTGCTCGAGGGCATCAAGGCCGGGCGCATCCAGCTGAACGCGCGCGACCGGGTGCGGCTCGAGGCGCTCTACGACGGCGAGATCACCTACCACGACCGCCACTTCGCCTCGATGATGGAGGCGCTCGAGCGGCGCGGGCTCGCCGACGAGACGCTGGTCGTGTTCACCGCCGATCACGGCGAGGAGCTGTTCGATCACGGCTCGGTCGGGCACGGCCACAGCGTCTGGGAGGAGCTGATCCGGGTGCCGCTGATCGTGCGCTGGCCGGGGCTGACCGACGAGGCGACGCGGATCGAGGAGGCGGCCGGGCTCGTCGACGTCGTGCCGACCGCGCTCGAGGCGCTGGGGCTCCCGCCGAGCGAGGCGGTGAGCGGGCGCTCGCTGGCCCCGCTGCTGCGCGGCGGCACCGAGGACGCGCCGCGCCCGACCGTCACCGGCTTCATGAACGGCTGGCGCACGATCGTGGTCGGCCGCTTCAAGCTCATCCAGCGCACGACGAGCCACATCTCGGTCTACGACCTCGAGGCCGACCCGGGCGAGACGGTCGACCTCGCGCCCGAGCGCCCGATCGCGGTGCGCTACCTGCGGGGGCTGCTCGGGCTCACCCTGGCCGGCCAGGAGCGGCGCCACGAGGCGACGACGACGGTGATCGACGACGCGACCCGGGAGCAGCTCGAGGCGCTCGGCTACGCCGGGGCGTCGAGGGCCCCCACCGCGGCCGAAGCCGAGGGTGAGTAGCGATCGGCGCCTCTCTGAGGCAGAATCCGGCCCCTCTCAGAGCACGAAAGGTCTCGATGTTTCGCAAGGTCCTGGTCGCCAACCGCGGTGAGATCGCCGTCCGCGTGATCCGCACGCTCCGTGAGATGGGCATCGCGTCCGTCGCCGTCTACAGCGAGGCGGATCGACGCGCGCTGCACGTGCGCATGGCCGACGAGGCCTACCCGATCGGCCCCGCGCCGAGCGCGGAGAGCTACCTCGTCCAGGAGCGCCTCATCGACGTCTGCAAGCGCTCGGGCGCGGAGGCGGTGCACCCGGGCTACGGCTTCCTGAGCGAGAACGCGTCGTTCGCGCGGGCGCTCGAGGCGGCCGGCATCAAGCTCATCGGCCCGCCCGCGTCGGCGATGGAGGCGATGGGCTACAAGACCGCGGCCCGCGAGAAGATGATCGCGGCCGGCGTCCCGGTCGTGCCCGGCGCCAACGTCGAGTCGGAGGCGGATCTCGCCGCCGCGGCGGCCGAGGTGGGCTACCCGGTGATGCTGAAGGCGGCCGGCGGCGGCGGCGGCAAGGGCATGCGCTTCGTCGAGTCCGAGAAGGACCTGAAGACCGCCTACGAGCGCGCCCGGTCGGAGGCGAAGAAGGCCTTCGGCGACGACACCGTCTACCTCGAGAAGGCGATCGTCGAGCCCCGGCACGTCGAGATCCAGGTGCTCGGCGACGAGCACGGCAACGTGGTGCACCTCTTCGAGCGCGACTGCTCGATCCAGCGCCGCCACCAGAAGGTGGTCGAGGAGACCCCGACCCCGGCGCCCGCGCGGACCGACGCGCTGATCGCGAAGATGGGCGACGTCGCGGTGAAGGCGGCGCAGGCCGTGGGCTACTACGGCGCGGGCACCGTCGAGTTCCTGATGGCGCCCGACGGCTCCTTCTACTTCCTGGAGATGAACACGCGCCTCCAGGTCGAGCACCCGATCACCGAGCTCATCACCGGGATCGATCTGGTGCGCGAGCAGGTGCGGATCGCGGCCGGCGAGGAGCTCGGCTACGGGCAGGACGACCTCCGCCCCCGCGGCCACGCCATCCAGTGCCGCATCTACGCCGAGGATCCGGCGTCGAACTTCATGCCGAGCCCCGGCAAGATCGAGGTGCTGCGCGTGCCGTCCGGCCCGGGCGTGCGCGACGACTCGGGCGCCTACGCCGGCGCGGAGATCTCGAGCTACTACGACCCGCTCGTGAGCAAGCTCTGCGTCTGGGCCCGCACCCGCGAGGAGGCGGTCCAGCGCATGCGGCGCGCGCTGACCGAGTACGTCGTCACCGGCATCCGCACGAACCTGCCGTTCCACCTCGCGCTCATGGAGCACGAGAAGTTCATCGCCGGCGACTACGACACGAGCTTCATCGCGCAGAACGAGGACGTGCTGCTCACCAGCGGCAGCGCGGGGACGGCGACCGACGCCTTCGTGGTCGGCGCGGCCATCGCGCAGGCCTACCGCGAGGACGACGCCGCCAAGCAGAAGACCACCGCCGCCCCCAACGGGAACGGCGGCGGCGGCCTCAGCCCCTGGCGCGTCGCCGCGCTGGCGAAGCTGTAGCGGTCAGTTCGAGGCGAACGTGACGCTGCCCGACGGGAGGTTCGAGGCGGCGGCGTTCTCCATCGTCTGGGTGTCGGGCGCCATCACGTCGTCGATGCTCATGTCGATCAGCGGCTTGATCACGAAGGGCATCGGGCTGTCGTCCGGCACCGGCTCGACGCTGATCACCGCCGCGTAGCCGCCGGTGAGCACGACCGCCGGGTCGATGAAGTCCTGGCCGGGGAACGGGGGGCTCCCGTCGGGGCCCGCGGTCGCGCCGGCGCCGTCCGCGTCGGCCATGTCCGCGGCGGTGAAGGTGCCGGTCGACACCGGGCCGTCCTCGCTCGCGACCCAGCCCTCGTAGACCCAGCCCTCGGGGAGCGCCGGCAGGGTGAGCCCGGGGGCCATTCCGTCGGCGCCGGGCACGAGCCACCAGATGCCCTGGGCGTAGTCGTCGGCGACGGCCTCGCTCGTCGGCGTCTCGAGGATGTACTCGCCCGCGGCGTCGGCGAAGTCGGTGCCGATCGCGGCCGGGTGGGCGGTGGTCAGGCTGGCGACGCCGCCCATGAGATCACCGGCGAGCACGTGCACCGCGGAGGGCGCCGGGTCGTCGCCCTCGATGGGCTCGATGGTGAGCACGTAGGCGGTCGCGTCGCTCGCGACGACGCTGTCGATCTCGAAGCTCGCCGGGCTCGGGTTGGCGTCCGCGTCGACGGTGAAGCGGCCGGCGCTGACCGGGGCGCCGTCCACGATCAGCCAGCTCTCGTACTCGTAGCCGTCGCCCAGCTCGGGCAGGCCGGAGAAGCCGAGGCTCATGGTGGTGGTGCCGGTGTCGTTCGAGCACGCGCCCAGCAGGGTGAGCGCCAAGAGGAGAGTCGAAGTGCGCATGATGGGTTCCTTCCGGTGAACGGTTTCGCCCCGCCTACGTCGCCTCCCGCCCCGACGTTTCATTCGAATCGTTAGAAAGATTCGGATGAATCGTTCGAATGAGTCACACTCTGGCGATGGACCGCGCCGCGCGCCTGAGGAGCCTCTGGAGCTGGCTGCCCGTCTTCCGGGTGGTGGCCGAGACCCAGCACCTGCCGACCGCGTCGGACACCCTGCACGTGACCGCCTCGAGCCTGTCGCGCACCGTGCGGCTGCTCGAGGAGGACGTCGGCCGTCCGCTGTTCGAGCGACGGGGTCGCCAGCTGGTGCTCAACGCGGCGGGCGAGGAGCTGCTCCGAGCGGTGCGAGACGCGATGCGGCGGGTGGACGAGTCGCTGACGCAGCTCGGCCCGGGGCGGCTGGTCGGGGAGGTGCGCGTCTCGGTGCCCGGCCCCTACGCGCCGATCTACGTCCTGCCCGCGCTCCGCGCGCTGGCCGCGACCCACCCCGGGCTCTCCCCCCGGGTGGTGAGCGCGCCGAGCCCGACCGGGGCGCTGGAGCGCGGCGAGATCGACGTCGCGGTGCTCGAGGACCCGACGCCGAAGGAGACCCTGACCCTGCGCCACCTCGCCGAGGTCCCGCACGCGCTCTGCTGCGGCGAGGCCCACCCGCTGGCGACGCGGCGGCGGCTCACGGCGAGCGACCTGCGCGCGCACCCCTTCGTCGCGCCGACCCCGCTGCCGGACGGCCGGGTCCCGGATCGCTGGCCACCGGACCAGCCGCGCACCATCGGGCTGTCGGTGCACCAGATGCAGGTCGGCGTCGACGCCTGCGCGACCGGCGCCTACCTCGCCGCGCTCCCCTGGCCGGTGGCCGAGCGCGCCGGACTCGTGAAGCTGCGGACGCTCTCGTCGAGCGCCCTCTACGTGATGCATCGCCCGACCCTCGAGCCCGGAGGGCGCACCGAGGCGCTGCTCGAGGCCCTCGTGATAGCCTCGCCCTGAGGGGGATGGGAGACGACGCCGCGGAGGCCGACGTCCTGGTGGACGACCCTCGGAGGTGCGCATGCGCGCAGGGCGGCGTGGTGGTCTCCATCCACCGGGCGCTGCTCGACGGCCCGGCCCTGAGCGCCTTCGCCGAGTCGGTGGAGTCGGTCGCGCCCGAGGGGCTCGTGCTGCTGACGATCTTCCGCCTCGATCCCCGCTATCCGCTCACCCCGAGCTTCGACACCGCCATCCCGGAGCTGGTCGCGACCCTGCGTCGCATCGAGCGGCGCTTCACCGCCATCGCCGCGGTGCCCGAGTTCGGGGGCGTGCGGCGGGCTTCGCTCCGGGTCGTGTCCCGGGCGGTGTGGACGCTCGCGCAGCCGCGCTGCGAGCAGGCCATCTTCGATCGCATGACCGACGCCGCGCGGTGGCTCGGCGAGCGAGCGCCGGACGGCCCCGCCCGGGACCTCGCCACGTACTTCCACCTCTACCGCGCCGCCGACGCCCGCCTCCGCGCGCGGGCCTAGTGCGGAGATCCGACCGGTAGAAGGGGAGATGGCGCCGGACCGGCGTTTCAGGGCAAGGCGCGACGACGAGTCGATGCACCGCATCGGCGAGGAGGAGCAACGCCGCCCTGGAGCGTCGGGACAAGCCAGGTCCCCTTCTACCGGGATGGACCTCGCACTAGACTTCCCGGGCGACCCGGCCGACCCTACGCGCTGATCATGGACTTCGACGTCGTCTTGCTCTCGCGGCTGCAGTTCGCGCTGACGATCATGGTCCACTATCTGTTCCCGCCGCTCTCCATCGGGCTCGGCGCGCAGATGGTCCTGATGGAGGGCGCCTACCTGCGCACGAAGGACCCTCGCTGGGAGTCTCTGGCGCGCTTCTTCACCAAGCTCTTCGCGGTCAACTTCGCGGTCGGTGTCGCGACCGGGATCGTGATGGAGTTCGAGTTCGGCACGAACTGGGCGACCTACTCCCGCTTCGTCGGCGACGTCTTCGGATCGGCGCTCGCGTCGGAGGGCATCTTCGCCTTCTTCCTCGAGAGCGGCTTCCTCGCCGTGCTCGTCTTCGGCTGGGACCGCGTCGGGCCGAAGATGCACTTCTTCTCCACGCTGATGGTGTTCACCGGCTCGGTCTTCTCGAGCGTCTGGATCGTCATCGCCAACTCGTGGATGCACACCCCGGCGGGCTTCCACGTGGTCACCGAGGGCGGCCGGACGCGGGCCGAGATCACCGACTTCTGGGCGATGGTCTTCAACCCGTCGTCGATGCACCGCCTCGGTCACGTGCTGCTCGGCGCGTTCATCCTCGGCGCGTTCTTCGTGATGAGCGTCTCGGCCTTCTACCTGCTGAAGCGCCGCCACGAGGAGCTCGCCCGACGCGCCTTCACGGTGGGTCTCGTCTTCGCCGCGCTCAGCTCGGTGCTCATCCTCGTGAGCGGCCACTCGCAGGCGGTCGCGGTGGCGGAGAACCAGCCCGCGAAGCTGGCCGCCTTCGAGGGTCACTTCCACACCGGCGACGGCGCGACCGCGCTCTACGCGATCGGCTGGCCAGACGAGGAGGCGGAGCAGGTGCGCATGGGGGTCGCCATCCCCGGCATGCTCACCTTCCTGGTGCACGGCGACTTCTCCACCCCGGTGGAGGGCCTCGACCAGACCCCGCCGGAGGACCGGCCGCCGGTGGTGATCCCGTTCGTCACCTATCACGTGATGGTCGGGCTCGGGATGTACTTCATCGGCCTGACCTTGCTCGGCCTCTTCCTGCTCTGGCGAAAGAAGCTCTTCCAGACGCGCTGGCTGCTCTGGGTCTTCGTGCTCAGCGTGCCGCTGCCCTACATCGCCAACCAGGCGGGCTGGGTCGCGACCGAGGTCGGCCGTCAGCCCTGGGTGGTCTACGGGCTGCTCCGCACCACCGACGCGGTCTCGAAGTCGGTCGCCCAGGAGGAGGTGCTCGGCTCGATCGTGCTCTTCGGCGCCATCTACCTCGCGCTCTTCGCGCTCTGGCTCGTGGTGATGAACGAGAAGATCCAGCACGGCCCGGAGGATCCGGACGAGCTGCGGGTGCCGGAGGGCACCGCGCAGGAAGATCTGCTCACCGCGGCCTCCCGCCTCAGCGGACCGAGCTCGCCCTACTCGCTCACCCACACCGAGGGAGACGAGGAGTGATCGACCTGCCGACCTTCTGGTTCGTGCTGCTCGGGGTGCTCTTGACCGGCTACGCGATCCTCGACGGCTTCGACCTCGGGGTGGGGATCCTGCACCCGCTGGTCCGCGGCGAGACCGAGCGGCGCCTCGCGATCAACAGCATCGGCCCGCTGTGGGACGGCAACGAGGTGTGGCTCGTGACGTTCGGGGGCGCGCTCTTCGCCGCCTTCCCCGAGGCCTACGCGACGATCCTGAGCGGGATGTACTTCCCGGTGATCATCCTGCTCTTCAGCCTCATCGGCCGCGCGATCAGCATCGAGTTCCGGTCGAAGCGGCCCTCGAAGCTCTGGCGCGGCTACTGGGACTTCTCGTTCTTCCTCTCGAGCTTCACGGTCGTCTTCGTGTTCGGCGTCGCCGCCGGCAACGCGATGAAGGGCCTCCCCCTCGACGCCGAGCACGAGCACGTCGGCACCACCCTCGGCCTGCTCGGCGCCTACCCGATCGCGGTGGGGCTCTTCGCGGTCTGCGCCGCGGCGATGCACGGCTCGATCTTCCTCTACCTGAAGACCGAGGGAGAGCTGCAGGCCCGCGTGCACCGCTGGATCTGGCGCACGTTCTTCGTCTTCCTCGCCGCCTACGTCTTCGTCACCGCGTTCACGCTGATCGAGATCCCCCACGCGACCGCGAACTTCGCCCGCTGGCCGGCCGCCTGGATCGTGGTCGCGCTCAACGTGCTCGCGGTGGCCAACATCCCGCGGGCCATTCACCACGGCCGCCCGGCCTACGCGTTCGTCTCGAGCTGCTGCACCATCGCCGCGCTGGTCTTCCTGTTCGGCATGGCGCTCTTCCCCAACCTGGTGGTCTCGAGCGGCCCGGGCCCCGACCTGACGATCGAGAACGCCGCCTCCAGCGAGACGACGCTCGGGCTCATGGCGGTCATCGCCGCCATCGGCATGCCCTTCGTGCTCACCTACACCGGGATCGTCTACTGGGTGTTCCGCGGCAAGGTGAAGCTCGGCAAGTTCTCCTACTGACGGATAGGTGGCGCCCCGACCTTGGATGGAGGTCGGGGCGCCGGTTGGGTGTGTGTGGTGGTGGAGGGGCGCCAGCCCGAGGACCGGCGCCCGAATGTCTGGCTACCAGCCCGGGTGTCCGCCGCCGCCGCTGTGGCCGCCGCCGGAGTGCCCGCCGCCGCCGCTGTGGCCGCCGCCGGAGTGCCCGCCGCCGCTCGAGCCGCCCGACGAGCCGCCGCCCGAGGAGCCGCCTTCCCGCGGAGGCTCGACGCCGGGCACCTCTCCGTCACCGCCGGAGCCGCCGCTCCCGGGATCGGTGGGATCCGGCGGCGCGTAGGGCTGCAGCTCCCGGGCCGACGGCAGGGGCGTGCCCATGCCGTGGTGGCTCGTGTCCCGTCCGCAGCCGGAGCAGATGACGACGCCGTCCGCGCACGCGTAGCAGGTGGGCTGGCAGTCCTCCTCCTCTTCTACGCCGTCGAGCGCGTCGGCGACCTGCTCGAGGTCCAGGCCCAGCGAGACGAAGCGGCTCCCGTCGGGTCCGACCTCCTGCTCCTCGGCCCAGCGCTCGAAGCGCATCGCCGCCCCGTTCGGGCAGACGAGCACGATCCGATCGAGCGGCGCGGTCTCCTGGTCGATGACCGCGGCGAGCGTGGGGTCGGTCAGGTCGACCCAGAGATCCTCCCCCGATTGAAGCGTGTCGAAGCTCGCGCCGTCGATGTGCTGAACCGACGTCCCCACGTCGGTCGCGCAGCCCACCGCCAGGGCGGCGACTCCGAGCCAGATGTGCCACCCTCGGGCGGCCCTCACGATCTGCATGTGTCCCTCCTCCAAGTTTCTCGACTCCTCGAAGCTGGTCGGCCGGGAGGCGGGGCGCGCTCCGAAAAGCGGCGGGTCGCGTCGAAAGACGAGGTCGGCCGCGCCGAAAACGCCCTTTCCGAGATGAACGTGGAGAGAGAGTGAGCAAGAAGGACGGATCCACCGCGCAGGTCTTCGAGCTGCTGCTCAGCTTCGCCGAGGTCCTCGGCATCGAGGGCGACAAGGAGCTCGCCCAGCTCGTCGGGGTGAGCCCCGAGACCATCGCCAACTGGCGCACCGGCGCGGTCGGCGAGCTGAAGCCCGCCAAGCTCGAGCAGGTGAAGCGGGCCCTCGGCTCCCGGGTGGCCAGCCTCCGCGAGTGGGCCGGCGCGGGCGAGCTGGACCTCGAGGGCGGCATCACCCACCTCGACGTGGCCCCCGAGGCGAGCCCCTCCGAGCTGCAGCGCCAGCTCCGGGATCGGATGCACTACGACTACCTCGGCCACCGCTTCCTCTACTTCGAGCCGCAGGGCGCGCTCGCCTGGGAGAACCTGATCGGCGGCGGCTACGAGCAGGAGACCTGGCTCAACGGGGTCCGCGCCTGCGCGCAGCAGTGGCTCGAGACCGGGCGCAACAAGGACGGCACCGCCAAGGGCCCGATCGCCTCGAGCCTCTCCCTCGGTCGCCGCGGCCGCACCCGCGGGCTCGACGTCATCAGCCTCGGCCCGGGCGAGGGCTCCAAGGAGGTCGAGGTGCTCGGCGCGCTCGAGGGCGCGGAGCAGAAGATCGATCCCCTCCCCTGGCGCTCGATGACGATGGTCGACGTGTCGATCTCGCTGCTCCTCCGCGCCGCCCTCGCGGCCCGGCGCCGCGTCGCGCATCTGCCCTTCGAGCGCTCCCGGGTCTTCGCGATCTGCTCCGACTTCGAGGAGGGCCCGCTCGACTTCGCGCGCCGACTCCCGAGCAGCCGTCACGAGGAAGAGGCGAGCCGTCGCCTCGTGCTCGTGCTCGGCAACGTGTTCGGCAACGTCCGCCACGAGGACACCTTCGTCCGACAGAAGCTCAACTTCCTCACCCGCCCGGGAGACCTGCTCTGGCTCGAGGTCGGCCTGCGCGCCGAGAAGGTGGAGCTCGACCCGGTCTACCGTCTGACCCAGAAGTCGTCGACGGAGACGGCCGCCGAGACGAACCGCCGTCTCCTCCTCGAGGGCCCCTACCGCCGCTGGGAGGCGGCGCTCGGCCGCAAGCCCGCGGACATCGAGCTCCGCGTCTGGGTCCGCGAGGACGACGACTCGGCCTCCATCCCGGGCTCCTACAACTTCTGCCACGACCTCGTGCTCGAGCAGGAGCGCCGCGCCCTGACCATGCTCTACAGCCGCCGCTACGACCTCGAAGGCCTCACCCGCTGGCTCGAGCAGCGCGGCTACACCATCGAGCGCATCGAGAAGGTCTCCGACACCCGCCGCGTCGACCGCGTCGCCCACCTCCTCCTCCGCCGCACCGATTGACACCTCGCCACGGCTGTCCATTGGGCTCTCGCCAAGGCGCGAAGGCGCAAAGATGAGTGAGGGGCCGCGGGATGGAGACTCGCCGCCTCGACGGCGAGACTGCCTGCGGCTCTGAGGCCGTCTATTTGTCTCTCGCAGAGGCGCAGAGACGCAGAGGGGTCGGTCTGGCCGCGGGATGGAGACTCGCCGCCGGGATGGCGAGACGGCCGGCGAGTCGACGACTGTCTTTTTGGGCTCTCGCCAAGGCGCGAAGGCGCAAAGATGAGTGAGGGGCCACGGGATGGAGACTCGCCGCCTCGACGGCGAAACTGCCAGCGGCTCGGAGGCCGTCTATTTGTCTCTCGCAGAGGCGCATAGACGCAGAGGGGTTGAGTTGGCCGCGGGATGGGGGCTCGCCGCCGGGATGGCGGAACGGCCGGCGGGTCGACAACCGTCATTCTTGGCTCTCGCCAAGGCGCGAAGCCGCAAAGATGGATGAGGGGCCGCGGGACGAAGGCTCGCCGCCTCGACGGCGAGACTGCCGGCGGCTCGGGGACTGTCCATTTGTCTCTCGCAGAGGCGCAGAGACGCAGAGGGGTTGAGTTGACCGCGGGATGGGGGCTCGCCGCCGCGTGCACCGGCTGATCGGCTCCCGCACGTCGCCTTGGGCTCGCCCGTGCCCGTGCCCTTGCCCGCTGAAGAGGCATCCCGAACGAGTCGGGTCCCACGGCCGTGGGCTCGGAACCGAGCGCTACGCGAGACCCGACGAACCCCGCAACCACGACCGCACCGCCGAACGAGCCCCCACGCGCGAGGCCGCCAGGTAACCGCCGGCCAGCCCCCACCCCGCGGCCCTTCATCTCATCTTTGCGCCTTCGCGCCTTTGCGAGAGCCAAAAAAGCCGAAGCGACCAGCGCGAGAGCCCAACCCGAGGGAGGCCGCGGCCCCTCTGCGCCTCTGCGCCTCTGCGCGAAACTAGTTGCCACCGAAGCCCCCACCACGAAGCAGGCCTGAACTCGCCGGCCAGTCCCCACCCCGCGGCCCCTTCATCATCTTTGCGCCTTCGCGCCTTGGCGAGAGCCAAAAAAGCCGAAGCGACCAGCGCGAGAACCCAACCCGAGCGAAGCAGGTAACCGCCGGCCAGCCTCCACCCCGTCGCCCCTCTGCGCCTCTGCGCCTCTGCGAGAAATTAGTTACCCCCGAAGCCCCCACCACGAAGCGGGCCTGAACCCGCCGGCCAGCCCCCACCCCGCGGCCCCTTCATCATCTTTGCGCCTTCGCGCCTTGGCGAGAGCCCAAAGACCGAAGAGCCGCCAAACGAGCGCAAGATCATTCGAGGGTGACGAGGAGGGCGTTGATGGTGGCGCGGTAGGCCACCACGCTCAGGGCGCGCGCGTCGCTCTTCACGACCAGAGAGGTCGAGTAGCCGCCGTCGAGACCGAGGGCCTCGCGGGCCGACACCCCGCCCTCCGAGGCCGGGCGGGTGAGGAGGGTGGCCCACTCGCCGAGGGTCGGGCCGGTGCGGGTCGAGTCGGGGCCGAGCTCGATGCGGGCGTCGTCCTCGCGGGCGATGGCGCGCTCGTCGAAGGCGACCACGAGATGCACGGCGCCGTCGGCGTCGATCGCGACCGCGCTCCGGGCGGCGCGGCGGGCGGACGCGGTCGGGCTCACCAGGCTCTCGCCTCCGTCCACGAGGCGGTCGACGCTCTGCAGGGCCTCGCGGATGGAAGGCGACGGAGCGAAGTCGTCCTGGTGCACGACCCGGGCGCGCTCGCCGTCGACGAAGAACACGCCGGAGCCGCCGCGCGCGGTGAGCGGCGCGCGGTCGGCGCCCTCGGTGCGGACCAGGCCCATCGGCTCACCGTCGGTGTCGTAGAAGCCGCCGTCGATGGCGGCGAACGGGCGCGGCGGAGAGACGCCGGCGAGGATCGCGTCGAGCGGGCGAGGACCCTCGCTGGGCACCACCCGGACGCGGCGGCCCTGGCCCTCTGTGACGGTCGCGACGACGACCCGGCCCGCCCAGCCCTCGGCCGTGACCCGGCGAACCGACAGCGTCAGCGCGGAGGCGGTCGCGTGGACCGTCTCCTCCACCTCGGTCCGGGTCGGGGTCGCGGTCGGGGCCGGGGTCGCGGGCGCGGCGGGCGGGGGGCTCGGCTCGCAGGCGACGAGCGCAGTGAGCACGAGGGTCCAGCGCATCGGGGCGACGACGCGCACGCGAGGGGAGATCATTCCGAGAGCTGTCCGATGGCGCGCTGGCAGCCCCGCGCGCCGAGGGCCAGGCCCGCCGCCGAGCACGCCACCAGCACGAGCGCGATCGCGAAGAGGGCGAGGAAGAGGCCCGAGCGCTTCTTCGGCGGGGCCGGGTCGCGTGAGACCCGCTGGAGGGTCGGGGCGTCGGGCGGCGCGGTGAAGCGGGCCGGCTCCACGGGCGACGACGCGCGGGGCAGGTCGAAGGAATCGTCGATCGCGTGGCGGCGACCGTCGGTCTCCTCGGCGTCGGCGAAGAGATCCACCCCCGCCTCGAGCACCAGGCTGCTCCGCCCGCTCGAGCGGCCGATCGCGGCGGCGAAGGCCTCCGCGAAGGCGCCCATCGTCGCGAAGCGATCCTTCGGGTCCTTGGCCATGGCCCGGGCGATCGCGTCGCCGAGCGCGGGCGGCAGGCCGGGCCGGGCGTCGACCAGCGGGACCACCCTGCCCTCCATCACGCAGCCGATCAGCTGCCCCTGATCGCCGGCGGGGAACGGGGAGGCGCCGGTGAGGGCCTCGTAGGTGAGCACGCCGCAGGCGTAGACGTCGGTCCGCGCGGTGGCGTCCTTCGCGCTCATGATCTGCTCGGGGGCCATGTAGCGCGGCGTGCCGAGCATGACGCCGGTCTTCGTGATCCGGTCGGTGGTGTGCAGCCGGCTCAGCCCGAAGTCCACCACCTTCACCTCGCCCGTGGCCGAGAGGAAGACGTTGTCGGGCTTGAGATCGCGGTGCACCACGCCCTGGAGGTGGGCGGCGTCGAGCGCGTCGCACATCTGCACGAGCAGCGGCAGGAAGGCCTCCGGCGACCACGGTCCGTCCGCCTGGGTCGCGGCCTTCAAGGTCCGCCCCTCGAGCAGCTCCATCGTCAGGTAGTCGACGCCCTCCGCGCTCCGGCCGGCGTCGAGGACCCGCACGATCCCGCCGTGGCCGAGGCCGCGCAGGATCTCCGCCTCCCGCCGGAAGCGCTCCAGCACGATCTCTTTCCGGGCCCGCTCGGGGTGGAGCACCTTGATGGCCACCGTCGCGCCGCTCTGCGTATCGGTCGCGGCGAAGACCTTCCCCATCGCGCCCGCGCCGAGCAGCTTCTCCAGCCGGTAGCGCTCGGCGAAGAACGCGCCCGACGTGAAGCCGCTCAACACCAGCGTGTCGTCGGTCAGGTCCTCGGCGTCCACCGGCCGAGGGTACCCGAACGAGACGACGGCGGGGGGCGGGAGTACGCTAGGGGGGTGACCCGATCTCGACCCACGGCCGGGGGGCTTGCGTGGCAGAGAACGGTAGCCGGGAGGCTCTTTCTCCTCGCGGCTGCGGTGATCGTGCTCGGCGGCTCGCTCGTGATCGTCAACCTCCGCGCCTCGAGCGCGCTCCGCGCCCAGCTCGACTGGATCGACGAGGCCGGGCAGCTCCGGCGCGACTCGGCGCAGATGCTCTACCTCGCGCAGCGCCTCGAGCGAGCCCGCGGGAGCGACCGGCGGCGCGTGCGCGGCGACCTCCGGATCGCGGTGGAGGCCTTCCAGGAGCGGCTCACCCGGCTCGAGGCCAACGCCCCCGCCGAGGGCCTCGGCGACCTCCGGGTGCGCTGGCGTCGCGAGGTCCGGCCCGCCCTCGTCCGGTGGGCGCGGAGCCCGGAGCCCGGCCAGCTCGACACGCTGCGGCGACTGCTCGGGACCCAGAGCGCGCAGGCCACCCGGCTGGTCGAGGCCGCCATCGAGGCCGACCGCCGCGACTCCGAGCGCGCCGGCATGGTGCAGCTCCTCTTGCTCTGCGCCGTGATCGTCGTGGTGGGCGTCGGACTGCTGCTCACGCGCCGCCTGGCGCGCCGCACCCGTCGGCTCGTCGAGGCGGCCGACGCGATGGCCGCGGGCGATCACGCGGTGCGCGCGCCGCAGGACGGGGACGACGAGCTCGCCCTGCTCGGCGCGGCGCTCAACCGGGTGGAGCGGTCGCTGCGGGAGACGATCGACCGGGAGAGCGAGGCGCGCGCCCAGCTCGCGGCCCTGGTGGGCGAGGTGCGCGCGGCGGTCGACGCGATCGCGGGCTCGAGCCAGCGCATGGTGGGCTCCGCCCAGGCCATCACCCAGCGCGCCTCGCGGCAGAGCGGGCACGTGCTCGACGTCACCACCGCGGTGCTCCAGGCGTCGCGGGCGAGCGAGGCGGCCAAGCGGCGCGCGGTCGAGGTCGCCGACGCGGCCATCCGCTCGCACTCCACCGCCCGGAGCGGGCGCGACGCGGTCAGCGCGATCGGCGGCGGCATGGAGCGCGTCCGCGAGCTCGCCGAGCAGGGCGTCGAGGCGCTGCTCGCGCTCGCCGAGCGCGCCGAGACGGTGGGCGAGGTGGTCGCCAGCGTCGACGACCTCGCGAGCCGCACCCAGATGGTCGCCCTCAACTCGAAGATCCTCGCCGCTCGCGCCGGCGAGCACGGCCGCGGCTTCGCGGTGCTCGCCCAGGAGATCGCCGCGCTCGCCGTCCGCTCGCGCGAGGCCACCGTGCGCGCCCGCGAGATCCTGGAGGAGATCCGCGTCGCCAGCCTCGCCGGCGTCAGCCGCTCCCGCGAGACGCGCGACGCGATCTACGAGGCGATGAAGACGATCGGCCGCGCCGACAAGACCATCGACGGCCTCACCGACGCCCTCACCGTCTCGAGCCAGCTCGCGACCCAGATCCTCGCGTCCATCCGCGAGCACACCACCGGGATGGGCCACCTCCAGACGTCGATGCGCGAGATCGACGCCACCACCAAGGACAACCTCGTGTCCGCGCAGGACACCGACGCCGAGGCCCGACAGCTCGACACCCTCGCCTCCCGGCTGCAGCTCCTCCTCGCCTCCTGACGCCCCGCGCCCCGAATGCGACGGCTTCGACCTCTCCCACTCGCTGGAAGCGAGGAAGGGAGGAAGCGAGGAGGAAGAGGGGGACGAGTAGGCGCGGCCGAGCCCGCGGCGGCCGACGACGTGGCGGCCAGCCCCCGTCCCGCCGCCCAGCCCCAGCCCTCTCCTTCCTCGCTTCCCACCTTCCTCGCTTCCCGCGAGTAGGCGCGGCCCGAGCCCACGGCGGCCGCCACCTCTTCCTCGCTTCGGCGAACGCGAACGGGCGGCCGAGCGGTCGGCGCTCAGGAGCGCAGGGTGGGGACGCCCCAGATGTCGCGGGCGTAGTCGCGGATGGTCTCGTCGGAGCTGAAGCGGCCCATGCGGGCGCTGTTCAGGATGCTCTGGCGGGTCCAGGTGGGGCGGTCGACGTAGCGCTCCTCGACCGCGCGCTGGGCGGCGAGGTAGGCGTTGAAGTCGGCCAGGTGCACGTAGCGCTCGCCGTCGGCGAGGAGCGCGTCGATCACCGGGGCGAAGGTGTGGGGGTGCTCGGGGCTGAAGGCGCCCTTGGCGATCGCGTCGACGACCGAGGCGATGCCCTCGTCCGACTCGTAGATGGCGCGCGGGCGGTAGCCCTCGGCGTGGGTGCGGGCGACCTCCTCGGTCGTGAGGCCGAAGATGAAGATGTTCTCCTTGCCCACCGCCTGCTCGATCTCGACGTTGGCGCCGTCGAGGGTGCCGATGGTGAGGGCGCCGTTCATCGCGAACTTCATGTTGCCGGTGCCCGACGCCTCCTGGCCGGCGCAGCTGATCTGCTCCGAGAGATCGGCGGCCGGGATGAGGCGCTCCGCCATCGAGACGCGGTAGTTGGGCACGTAGAAGACGCGCAGGTGCTTGCGGACCGCGGGGTCGGCGTTGACCACCTTCGCCACCGCGTTGATGAGGTGGATGATCTCCTTGGCGCGCACGTAGCCGCTCGCCGCCTTGCCGCCGAAGATCACGGTGCGCGGCACCGGCGGGACCTTGCCCGCCTTGATCTCCTGGTAGCGCTTCACGACGTGCAGCACGTTGAGGAGCTGCCGCTTGTACTCGTGGATGCGCTTGATCTGGATGTCGAAGATCGAGTCCGGATCCAGGCGGAAGCCGTGCAGGGCCTCGAGGTGCTTCGCGAGGCGGAGCTTGTTCTCCCGCTCGATCCCGCGCCAGCGCTCCTGGAAGGCGGCGTCCTCGGCGTGCGCCTCGAGCGCGCGCAGCTTCTCGAGGTCGGTCACCCACTCGCGGCCGCCGACCACCTCGGTGATCAGCGCGCTCAGGCCCGGGTTGCACTCGAGGAGCCACCGCCGGGGGGTCACCCCGTTGGTCTTGTTGCGGAAGCGGCCCGGGTAGAACGCGTCGAACTCCGGGAACATCTTCTCGCGGAGGAGCTGACTGTGAAGCGCGCTCACCCCGTTGACGCTGAAGCTGCCGGCGATCGAGAGGTTCGCCATGCGCACCTCGCCCTGCGGGCGCTGCTCGACGATGGCCATCTTCTTCAGGCGCGCGTCGTCGTTCGGGTGGCTGCGGCGGATCTCGTCACAGAGGCGGCGGTCGATCTCGCGGATGAGGTCGAGCTGGCGCGGCAGCACCCGGTCGAGCATGTGCACCGGCCAGGTCTCGAGCGCCTCCGGGAGCAGCGTGTGGTTCGTGTAGGCGAAGCAGCGCTTCGTGATGCTCCACGCGCGCTGCCAGTCCATCAGCTGCTCGTCGATCAGGATGCGCATCATCTCCGCGACGGCGAGCGCGGGGTGCGTGTCGTTGAGCTGGAAGACCGCGCGGTCGGGCAGGTCGTCGAGGCTCTCGAAGCGCGACATGTGCCGCTGCACCGCGTCCTGGAGCGAGGCGGAGACGAAGAAGTACTCCTGCCGCAGCCGGAGCTCCTTGCCGGGCGGGCCCGCGTCGTTCGGGTAGAGGATGCGCGAGATGTTCTCGGCGAAGCCGCGCTGCACGACCGAGCGGTCGTGGTCGCCGGCGTTGAACGCGTCGAGGTCGAAGTCGTTGACCGGCACCGCCTTCCAGAGGCGCAGCGTGTTCACCACGCCGTTCTCGAAGCCGGGGATCGGGATGTCGTGCGCGACCGCGTAGACGTCGTCGGTCTGGAGCCACTCGAAGTGGGTGCGCCCCTGGGTGTCGGTGCGGGGCTCGACGCGCCCGTTGTAGCGGACGGTGAAGCGGAGCGAGGTGCGCGGCACCTCCCAGGGCGTCCCGTGGGTCAGCCAGTTGTCGGGCCTCTCGATCTGGCGGCCGTCGACGATCTCCTGGCGGAAGATGCCGTAGTCGTAGCGGATGCCGTAGCCGACGCCGGGGATGCCGAGCGTGGCCATCGAGTCCATGAAACACGACGCCAGCCGGCCGAGGCCGCCGTTGCCGAGCGCGGGGTCGTCCTCCGCCTCGAAGAGCGCGTCGAGGTCGTGGCCGAGCTCGCTCACCGCGGCCCGGGTCTCCTCGAGGATGCCGAGGTTGTAGAGCCCGTCGCGGAGCAGGCGGCCCGGCAGGTACTCCATCGAGAGGTAGTAGACGCGCTTCGCCCCCGACTCCCAGTCCCGCTGCCGGGTGTGATGCCAGCGATCGGCCATGCGCGCGCGCGCCGCGTGGGCGACCGCGTGGAACAGATCGAGCTCGGTCACCGAGTGCTGATCACGGATGCGGACGTGCTCGAGGTGATCGAGGATCGAGTCGCGGATGGACGCGCGGTCCATGCCGAGCTCGTGGTGCGGGATCTTCGCGTCGAGGGTCATGGTGAGTCGAAGCGTTCTCGAATGTGGAGCGTAACGCAACCCTGAGTCGCGCACGGGTGTTCAGCGCATGAACGCCGCTAGCGGCAGCGCGGTTGATAGGCGGTACGTACCACCGCCTCGGCGAGCTTGTCTCTCGGCGAGAAGCCGTGAGGGCCCTCCTCGTCGGTGGTCGGGTCCGTGAACCACTTCCACAGGTAGAGCCCGGAGACGCGCTCACGACCCGAAATCGAGGCAAAGAGCCTCCGGTAGGCGCGCGCCTGCGCTTCTTCGCTCACCCGGGGCCGGCCCAGGCGCTCCGGCCACTCGTGCGGGTGCACCTCGGTGCCCTCGATGGCCTTGTAGCCGACCTCGGTGATCAGGAGCGGCCGGCCGGCGCGCGCCGCGATCCGCTCGAGCCCGTCGAGCCGTCGATCGAGGGCGGCCCGCATCGCCTCCTCCTCCGCGCCGAGCGCTCGGGCGAGCGGCGGGTAGAGCTGCACGCCGACGTGATCGAGCGCGGGCCAGAAGGCGACGTCGTCCACCCGGTCCCAGTTGGCCGCGAAGGTCAGCTCGCCGTCGTAGACCTCTCGCACGTCTCGGATCAGCGCCCGCCAGCGGGCCGCGTCGTCGGTCGGCAGCTCCACGCCGACGCAGAGCATCGCCACGTCGAGCCGCGCGGCCATGCCCGCGTAGTGCAGGGTGAAGGCGCGGTAGCTCTGCCACCACGCGTCCGGGTCGGCGGGCCTGAGGTCTCCGCGCCACGCGCCGCCCGCGATCCAGACGTGCGGCTTGAGGAAGACCCGCAGGCCGAGGGCGTGCGCGGCGCGGATCTCCCGCTCCATGCGCGCGTCGTTCTCCGCCTCGGGGCGCGCGGTGGCGAGCCCCACCTCGCTCGCCTCGAGCGACCGCATGAAGCCGAAGGGCGTGAGGCTGACCCAGCGCACGCCGAGCTCGCGCAGCTCGCGCAGGGTCGCCGCGCTGGTCTCGGTGCCGTAGCCGCGCGCGCCGCCGTGCTGGTAGTTGTGCGCGACGCTCATGCCCGCGTGCATGCGCGCCGGGACGGAGGCGACGTCTTCGACGCAGCCCTCCGGCCGCGCGGGCGCCTCCTCCTCGTCGCACGCTCCCAGGAGGCCGAGGAGAAGGGAGGCCAGCGCGGCGGTGCGGGTCATCCCGCGGTCAGCGCCTCGGCGAGCTCGGCGTAGAGGTGCACGTTGGCGCGGATCGCCTTCTGGAAGACGCCGAGGTCCATCGACTCGTTGGGCCCGTGGGCGCCGGTCTTGGGGTCCATCACGCCGTTGAGGATGAGCGGAAGGTCCGAGAAGCGCCGGCCGAACATGGCCACGAACGGGATCGAGCCGCCGACGCCGATCGAGAGGAGCTTCTTGCCCCACGCCTTCTCGTAGGCGCGGTCGGCGGCCGGGAACGCGGGGCCCTTCGGCTCGTAGAGCCAGCTGTCGCCGCCGCCGAGCTTCTTCACGGTGACCTTCACGCCGCCGGTCGGCTTCTCGGTCAGGGTCCGCTCGATCAGCGCGTAGAGCTCGTCGCCGGTCTGCCCCGGCGCGACGCGGCAAGAGAGCTTGGCCGCGGCCTTGCCGCGCACCGCGTTCTTCTCGCGCCCCGGCTGCGGGAGCGTCGTGCTCAGGATGGTCACCGCCGGCTGCCGCCACACCCACTCGGCGGGCGTCCGGTCGCGGTCGGGCAGCGGATCGACGCCGTCGATCACGCGGGCGCCGTCGCGGATCACCGCGTCGTTCAGCGGCACGTCGCGCGACGCCTCGCGCCACTCGGCCGGCACCTCGACCCGGCCGACCTTCAGCCGACCGTCCTCGTCGACCAGGCGGCTGATCAGCGTGACGAGCGCGATGGCCGGGTCCGGCACCACGTTGCCCCAGAGCCCGCTGTGCACGTCGGCGGCGAGGGACTCGCACGTCAGCTCGACCTCGAGCAGGCCGCGCAGCGAGACGGTCAGCCCGGGGATCTCGGTCGACGGGTTCTCGCAGTCGGTCAGCACCATCACGTCCGAAGCGAAGGCCTCGGGGTAGGCGTCCATGAAGCGCTCGAGGTTCGGCGAGCCGATCTCCTCCTCCCCCTCGATGAGGAGCTTCACGTTGACGGGGAGCTCGCCCGTCTCGGCGAGCCACGCCTTCATCGCGGCGAGGTGCGAGACCCAGCCGCCCATGTCGTCGGCGCTGCCGCGCGCGTAGAGGCGCCCGTCCTGCGTCCGCGCCTCGTGCGGCGGCGTGTCCCACGGCTCCCCGGCCACCGGCTGGAGATCGAGGTGACCGTAGATCAGCACCGTCGGCTTGCCCGGCGCCTTCATGCGCTCGGCGGCGACGCAGGGGAGCGCTCCGTCGAGCTCGAGCAGGCGCGCGTCCTCCATGCCCAGCGCGGCGAGGTCGTCGCGGATGCGCTCGGCCAGCTTCTTCACGTCGGCGGCGTGCTCGGGCTCGCAGCTGATCGCGGGGATGCGCAGGTACTCGGTGAGCTGGGCCAGGGTGGCCTCGAAGTCTCGGTCGGCCCGGGCGGCCACGGCGTCGGCGTCGGTCATTCGTTCTCCGGATCCTGTCGGCAGAGGGTGAACCAGTAGTCGAGGAGGAGGTCGCCCTTCGCGTCCTCCCGGGAGGCGCGCCCCACGCTCACGTGCGTCGAGACGCGGCGCATGAAGTCGCGTGTGTTCAGGTAGACGAGGCGCTGGAGCCCTTGCGCGTTCGGGACCACCGCCGGCCAGCCCCGCGGCACCTCGCCGCCGGGGACCTGGTGGTAGTCGACGACCACGCCGCCGCGCTCGGCCCACTCGGGGCGCGCGTCGGTCTCGTAGGCCACGAAGTAGCCAGGCTTGATGAACCAGGCGTTCGAGGCGTTGTAGCCGATCAGCCGACCGGGCTCGTCCGCGGATCGGGCGAAGCGCTTCTCGAAGCGCTGAAAATGCGTGAGCGTCGCGATCGTGTTGCGCCCCGGGTGGTGCACCGGCGTCAGCGCGGACACCCGCTCGGGGACGAAGTGGGTGATCCGGATCGGCGCCGCGTCGGCCGCGATGTCGAAGAGGGCGGCCTGCTCGGCCCGGCGGAGGCCGTTCACCTCGCGCTCCCTCCGCGCGGCGTCGAGCCCGTCGAGGTAGCCCGCGATCGCGTCGATCGCGTCCTGCGCCCGGATCCGCCGCTCGAGCTCGCTCATGGAGGGCGGTGTGCCACCCCGGCGGGGCGGCGCGCAAGGAGGGATCACAGGCGCGGGAGGTCTCCCGCCACGGGTGGGGCATCCTGCCCGGAATCGAGTCGGCGTGCGCGACCGGGGCGGGTGGCACGATGAGTGAAACCCTCGAGCACGAATCCGCTTTTTTGACCGGCACCTCGAAAACGGAGTAGCGCTTGGGCGAGGCGTGCTCTCGCCGAAGTGATTCGCCGCACGCCGGGAGGTCCAGATGCACCGAGCCACGATGCTCGCGAGGCGGCTCTCGTTCGGAGCCGTCGCCGCGATGGCGGTCCTGTACGCTTCGCACCCCAGCTCCGCTCAGCGGGACCGCGCGGTGCGCGTCGCGGTCGGCGAGACCGGCGGCGCCCAGCGCCAGGCGCTCGCCGGCGCGATCAGCGAGGCGCTCGACCGCGCCCCCGACGTCCGCCTCGCCCCGGCCGGCCGCGCCGACCTCGTGGTGCGCGGCTCGATCGTGCGCCTCGAGCGGACCCGGGTCGCCGAGGGGCTCGAGGTCCGGTGCGAGGTCTCGCTGGTGGTCGCGGACGCGCGGGGCGGCGCGGTGCGGGCGATGCTCCGCGGACGCGCCGGCGCCCGGGGCGGCACCGACGTGGCGCGCCTCCAGGGCAACGCGCTCCGGGCGGCCGTGCGCGGCGCGCTCCGCCCGCTGGCCCAGCACGGGCACGCCCTCGCTCGGGGACAGTAGATAAAGATATCGCTACCCCACTTGTGAGCCCTCTCACGAACCGGCATTCTGAGCTCTCTTGGGCTTGGGATGGAGGTTCTCATGAGAGCTTGGTGTGGATTCTGTGGGGTGTTGCTCGTATCTCTAGCGCTCGTCGCCTGCGACGGTGAGAGCGTGTCGCCGGACGGCTCGCTGCCGGATCCGGACGGCGGCGGAGGCCTCGACGGCGGCGGCGGGGACGCCGACGGCGGCGGCGGGGACGTCGACGGCGGCGGGGACGTCGACGGCGGCGGCGGAGGAGGCGACGCGGGGACCGCGGTGTGCGGGGACCGCCGGGTCACCGCCCCCGAGGAGTGCGACGACGGAAACACGACCGCGGGCGACGGCTGCGACGACGCCTGCCGCATCGAGGCGTCGCCCACCTGCGGCGACGGCAACCTCGACCGCGCGTCGGGCGAGCAGTGCGACGACGGCAACACGACCGACGGCGACGGATGCAGCGCGCGCTGCCTCGTCGAGCCTCCGCCCTCCTGCGGCGACGGCACGCTCGACCTCTCCGCCGGGGAGGAGTGCGACGACGGCAACACCGCGCCGGGCGACGGCTGCGACGCCAGCTGCCAGCTCGAGGCGGTCGGCGCCTTCTGCGGTGACGGCATGATGGACCCCGGTGAGGTCTGCGACGACGGCAACACCGCGAACGGCGACGGCTGCAACCCGACGTGCAACCTCACCGGCACGGTCAGCACCTTCGTCGGCATGCCCGGCGTCGGCGGCCGGGTCGACGGAGCGGGCGCGGCGGCGCGGCTCCGGGGCGCGGGCACGGTGGCGGCCGACGCCACCCACCTCTGGTTCGCCGAGAGCGGCGACCGCAGCACGAACGGCGCCCTGCGCCGGATCGAGATCGCGACCGCCGACGTCGTCTCGGTGGCGATGCTGCCCGGCCCGGCCGCCGAGGGCATCGCGACCGACGGCGCGGGCCGGGTCTGGGTGGCCGGCAACGACGGCACCGGCCCCGCCATCTACGAGTTCGACACCACCGGGGCGCCGCCCTTCGCGGGCACCCGCGTCGCCGGCAGCGCGCCCTGCGGCAACCGTGGCTGCTACGCGGACGGAGCGCTCGGCGCCCACACCTTCGGCGGCGTGCGCGGGCTGACCTGGTACCGCGGGCTGCTCTGGATCGTCGATCCGGCGGCCGGCACCATCCGCACCCTCGACCCCTCGAGCGGCAACGTGACCACCATCGCGGGCGGGCCGTTCCAGAACATGATCGTCGACGGGGTGGGCGGCGCCGCGCGCTTCGAGTCGCCGCGCTACATCGTCAGCGACAACTCCGGCGCGCTCTACATCTCGGAGACCAACGGGAACGTGATCCGCGCGCTCAACGCGACCACCACCGCGGTCACCACCTTCGCGGGGACCGCCGGCATGCCGGGTCACGTGGACGGCGTCGGCGCGGCCGCGCGCATCCACCGCCCGCGCGGCATCACCGCGGACGGCGCGAGCCTCTACTTCGTGGAGTTCAACCGCCACACCGTGCGCCAGGGCGTGCTCGCCACCGCCGAGATCAGCACCCTGGCCGGGCCGGCCGGCGGGACGATGACCGGCGCGCACATGGACGGCGTGGGCAACGCGGCGCAGTTCGATCTGCCGTTCAGCGTCGCCTACCACTTCCCGTCGCGCTCCCTCTTCGTCGTCGACGGGGGGAACAACGTGATCCGCCGCATCCAGTAGCTTCTTTCGGAGCCAGCGCGCGGATCGGTACCCTGAGCCGTGCGCTGGCCGTGGCTCGCTCTCTGTCTGACGATGGCGTCGTCCCCCGCGGCGGCGCAGCGGCCCGGCCCGCAGCTCGCGCTGGGCGGGGACGTGCTCTACGACGCGCCGCTCGACTATCAGCTGCGCCGGCGGGCGCGCGAGGTCGGGCGCGCGCAGGCCCTGCGAGAGATCTTCGTCGACCTCGCCCCCACCCTCGCGCAGGCCGACCTGGCGCTGGTGAACCTCGAGACGCCCGTCTCGCGCCGCTATCGCGATCGCGAGGAGGGGCCGGATCGCGGGGCCGCGGTCTTCTGCGCGCCCGACGACTTCCTCGACGCGCTCGTCAGCGCGGGGGTCGACGCGGTGACGATCGCCAACAACCACGCCTACGACCAGGGCACCCGCGGGCTCGCCAACACGGTGGCCGCCTGCGAGGCGCGCGAGGTGTCGACCATCGGCGCCGGCGAGGACGCGGCCGCCGCGGCGCGAGCGCGCGTCGTCGAGGTCGCCGGCGCCCGGATCGCCATCGCGGCCTGGACGGAGGGCTCGAACCGCCGCCCCCAGTCGCACGAGGCGAGCCGGCCTCGCATCGCGTTCCTGCGCGACGGCACGATCGCCGAGAGCCTGCGCGCGGCGCGCGGAGACGCGAGCCTGGTCATCGCCGTCTTCCACTGGATCCGCGAGGACCTCACCCGCCCCCGCCCGGTGATGCGCCGGGTCGCGCGCGAGGCGGCGGAGGCGGGCGCCGACCTCGTCGTCGGCCACGGCACGCACGTGCCCGGCGCGACCGAGACGCTGACCACCTCGGACGGCCGCGAGGTCCCCGTCCTCTACTCGCTCGGCAACCTGCTCGCCGCGATGGAGGAGCCCGCGGGCACCCTGCTGAGCACCGAGGTCGGGGTTCGCGACGCGCCCCTCGCGATGGTCCGCACCGAGTGGGCCGGCGAGCGGCTCCGGGTCCGCGAGGTCGAGGTGAAGCATCACTGGATCGCCCGCCCGCTCGGGAGCGCGCCGTGGCTCGAGGGCGGCACGCTCGGCGCGACGCGGCCGGTGTCGATCGAGGCGGAGCTCCGCCGGCTCGCGAGCGCGTCCTGCGGTCAGCGCTGCGATCTGCGCGCGGCCGCCCTCCAGCGTCGGGTCGCGCTCATCGACGCGGCGATGTCCCCGGTCGACGCGCCCGCGCCCCCGCCCCGGCTCGCCGCGCTGCCCTCTCCGCCCGCTCGCTCCCGTTCGCCTCGCCCTCGGCCCGCTCGGTCACGGCCCGCTCGGACGCGGCCCCGGGGTTCCGCCCCGACCCGCGCGCCTTCGCCGCGCATCGCCGACTCCGATCCCCGCCTCGCCCCGTGGCTGCGCGGCGCGGAGCTCCGCGTGACCTTCCCCGAGGGCGGCGCCCGCGAGTCCAGCGTCGACGCCCGCGCCATCGCGCGTCTCGCGGCTCTCCTCCGCGAGGACCGCTCCTTGCGCGCCGAGGTGATCGCCCACGCGCCCGACGCGAGCCTCGCCGCGCTGCGCGCCCGCCGGGTGAAGGGGCTGATCGCGATCCGCGGACCCTCCCGCTCCCGCTTCCGTCACCGCGGCTCCGCCGGTCCTTCGCGCGTCGTCATCCGCCTTCATCGGTAGGGCTTCGTCTTCGTCTCCGGAGCTGCGGGGGCTTCTGGGTCGGCTCTCGCAAAGGCGCGAAGGCGCAAAGATGTCTGAGCGGGCCGCGGGGTGGCGGCTCGCCGCCCGGTCACCGGGCTGCCCGTGGCTTGGCGCCACTCGTCTCTCACGCGCAGGAACCCCGAGATGGCCGCGAGGTGGACGCTCGCCGCCAGTCACCGGGCTGCCCGCGGCTCGGCGACTGTCTATTTGTCTCTCGAAGAGGCGCAGAGGCGCAGAGGCGATGGGGTGGCCGCGGGATGGGCGCTCGCCGCCGGTGACCGGGCTGCCCGCTTCGTCCTGGAAGCTGCGGAAGTCTATTGGTGACTCACGCAAAGACGCAAAGACGCAAAGTTGAGGGGAGGGGCCGCGAGGTGGACGCTCGCCAGCGGTGACCGGGCTGCCCGGGTCGGGGACGCTGACGCAGCGTCGCTAGGACATGGAGCGGAGCTCGTACGCGGCGAGGCGCGGCCTCGGGTTGCGCGAGCGTCGTCGCGGTCGGGTGGCGTCGGCGTGGCCGTCTCCGTCAGCGGCACCGTGGGACCGTTTCCCGAGCCTCCAACCTCTCCTCCCGCGGGCAAGGGCACGGGCAGGGGCACGGGCACGGGCGGGCCCAAGGCGACGAAGAGGAGAGCGAGAGCGAGGACGCTGTGTCCGACGGCGGTGTCGCGGTCGCACCGCGTTCGACGGGTCGACACCCGGCGCACCTCCATCCCGCTGCCCCCCGACCAACTTGGCGTCTTTGCGTCTTTGCGTGAACTCAATAGACGGCCACCAAGGCACCGGCAGCCCAGACGCCGCCGGCGAGCCGCCACCCCGACGCCCCTCTGCGCCTCTGCGACTCTGCGAGAAATTAATAGACAGCCGCCGAGCCCCCCAACAGCCCGACCACCGGCGGCGAGCCTCCATCCCGTGGCCCCTCATGCATCTTTGCGCCTTTGCGGCTTTGCGAGAGCCAAATAGACAACCGCCAAGCCCCTAACAGCCTGGCTACCGCCGGCGATCCTCCATCCCGCGGCCCGGTTCCCGAGCCTCCAACCACTCCCGCGGGCAAGGGCACGGGCACGGGCGGGCCCAAGGCGACGAAGAGGAGAGCGAGAGCGAGGACGCTGACACCGTCAGCGGTGTCGCAGTCACACCGCGATCGACGGGTCGACACCCGGCGCACCTCCATCCCGCCGCCTCCCGACCAACTTGGCGTCTTTGCATCTTTGCGTGAAATTAATAGACAGCCGCCAAGCCCCCAACAGCCCGGACGCCGCCGGCGAGCCGCCACCCCGACGCCCCTCTGCGCCTCTGCGACTCTGCGAGAAATTAATAGACAGCCGCCGAGCCCCCGACAGCCCGACCACCGGCGGCGAGCCTCCATCCCGCGGCCCCTCATGCATCTTTGCGCCTTTGCGCCTTTGCGAGAGCCAAATGGACAGCCGCCGAGACACCAACAGCCCGGCGAGCCTCTTCAGCGGCGTTTCCAGCGGCCGATGTGTTCGAGGCCCTCTCGACCCGGATGGGAGTGGGTGACGGGTTCGAGGCGGACGGGGCGCCAGCGGGGCTCGAGGAGGTCGCGGAGGTGCTGGGGGAGGAGAGGGAACGGGGGGCCCTCGCCGAAGGGGGAGTCGCCCTCGACCGCGGGGAAGATGAGAGTCACCAGCTCGCCGTCGGGCGCCACGAGCGCGTCCATCTTGTCGGCCCAGCGCGGGCGCTCGCTCGGATCGATCGCGCAGAGGAACGTGTAGTCCCAGACCAGGTCGTAGGGCGCGGCGGGCGTGTGGGCGAAGAAGTCCTCGATGAGGATGTGGGCGCGGTCGGCGCCGATGCCGCGCTCGGCGCGCAGGTCGGCGAAGCGGCGGGCCGCGGTCGGGGCGACGTCGAGGCCGACGACCTCGCGGTCCTCGGAGGCGAGCGTGAACACGTCCCAGCCCGCCCCGCAGCCGGGGACGAGGGCGCGGCCGGTCGGTAGATCTCCGCCGCGGACCAGCTCCTCGAGGATGGGCGGCGAGCCGCCCGCGTCCCACCCCGTGCGCCCCTCCTGCCAGGCCTTCTCCCAGGTCATGGGTGCAGCCTGGGGTCAGCGGAGCTGGATGGCCGCCGTGGTGAGCGAGGGCCCGACGCTGCCGCTCGTGCGCATCGCCGCGTTGGAGGGGCCGAGGCCGTCGAGGGTGCGGTAGACCACGCAGCCTGCGCCGCCGCCCGCGCCGCCGCCGTTCGCGCCGCCGGAGGCCCGGTCGGTCCCGTCCTCGCCCTCGAGGGTGGCGCCGCCGCCGCCGTCGCCGCCGTTGCCGCCGTAGCGGAAGCCGCCGCCGCCGCCGCCGTTGGCCTGGCCGAGGGTCATCGCGCCGTCCTGGCCGTCGTCGCCGGCGGAGCTCTCGCCGCCACCGCCGCCGCCCCCGCCGCCGGAGGTCGTCACGCCCGCGCCGCCGCCGAGGGTGACGGTCGGCGCCTCGAGCAGGATGGCGCCGCCGCTGCCGCCGCCGCCGCCCGCGCCCCAGTTGGTGTAGCGGTCGTCGTTGTCCGCGCCGCGCCCGCCGCCGCCGCCCGCGAGGACGAAGCCCTCGACGGTGATGCTGCCGCGCGCGCTGATCTGGAGGGCGCCGCCGCCCGCGCCGCCGAGGCCGGTGTTGCCCGCCCCTCCGCCGCCGGGTCCGCCGCCCGCGCGGCCGCCGTCGCCGAGCCCGCCGCCGCTGCCCGCGCGGAGCGGGACCAGGAAGGCGGCCGAGAGGGCGCTGCCGCCCGCGCCGCCGGCCGCGTCGTCACCCTGCCCGCCGGTCCCGCCGGCCCCGCAGAGCGCGCCGCCACCGCCGCCGCCGTCGTCGTAGGTGCCGACGTGCGCGCCGCCCTGCCCGGGCGCCGGGCCCTCGCCCGCCGGAGACGCCGGCAGCCCGCCGCGCCCGCCGCCGGGGCCGGGGACCACGCCGCGCGCGCTGGCGTCGAGCGCCGCCTCCGCCTCGATGGTCACGTCGCCGTTCGCCATGATCACCAGGGGGCGGTCGCCCCGGACGACGAGCCCGGAGCGGCTCCGGATCACGAAGTCGCCGACCTGGATCACGCAGACCTCGCCGCCACCCTCCTGGCGCTGCACGACCGAGGGGGCCATGCGCGCCATGCAAGCCGTCGTGTCGAAGGTGAGGGGCTCGCCGGGGTTGTCGATGACGAGATCCGGCGCGTCGGCCAGCCAGAGCGAGGCGGGCACGTTGGAGGGCACCATCTCGGCGCAGCGCGCCTCACCCGACGGCGCGCAGCCGAGCAGGCAGGTCTCGGTTCCGTCGCAGGTGGTCACCACGCCCTCGGCGCAGCTCGGCTCGATCGTGCAGCCCGCGTCCCGCGGCGGAGGCACGTCCGCGTCCCGCGTAGGCGGGGGCACGTCCGCGTCCCGCGGGGGCGGAGGAGGCACGTCGGCGTCGCCCGTGGGGACGCCGGAGTCCATGAGGGTCACCTGGCCGGCGTCGTCCGTCCCGCCGAGGCGGTCCGGATCCGGACCGATGAGGGTGCTGCACGCGCCCAGGAGGAGCGCGACCGAAAGCCAAAGCCACCGCATGGGGACATCCTGGCAAAGGCGCGCCCCGGAGAGAAGGCTACCAGGGCAAGATCTCGCCGTTCGCGTGCCAGAACGTCCCGCTGTTGTCCGCGTTCAGCCCGTCGATGCGGGCCCAGAGCTGCGAGGCCGCCTCGGCCGGCTCCACGTTGCCGTTGTGGCCGGTCATGTCGGTCTTCACGAAGCCCGGGTGGAGGATGGCCACCGCGACGCCGCGATCCTTCAGGTCGTGCGCGAGCGAGACGCCGGCCATGTTCACCGCCGCCTTGCTCATGCGGTAGCCGTAGCGGCTCCCGCTCGTGTTGTCGGCGATCGAGCCCATGCGGCTGGTGATGATCGCCACCTTCGAGGGGTCCTTCATCTTCGGGGCCAGCGCGGCGGTCACCCGGAGCGGCCCGAGCGCGTTGACCTCGAGCTGCTGCCGGATCGAGTCGAAGTCGAGCGCCTCGAGGGTCTCCTGGCGGAGGAGCCCGGCGTTGTTGATGAGCACGTCGATCCCGTCGAGGCGGTCGGCCAGGGCCTTCACCGCGCCGTCGTCGGTGACGTCGACGCCGGCCTCGATGTGCACGCCGAGGGCCTTCAGCGCGTCGCTCGGCTCGCGGCAGACCGCGATGACCTCGTTTCCGTCCGCCCGCTGCTTGGCCAGCTCGAGCCCGATGCCGCGGTTCGCTCCCGTGATGACGATCTTCATGGCCGCGACCCTAGGACCGCTCCCGCGAAATCGAAACCCCACTTCTCAGGGGCGGCCCCAGGAAGTAGTCATGCCTCATGGCCGACCTGCCCACGCCGCTGATCTCCCCGGAGGCGCTCCTCGACCGAGGCCTCGGCTCGGTGCTCCTGCTCGACGCGCGGTCCGGGCCCGACGCGGGGGAGCGCTTCCTCGCCGGCCACCTCGAGGGCGCCCGCCTGGTCGACCTCGAGCGGGACCTCAGCGGCGACGCGAGTCACCCCGAGCGCGGCGGCCGTCACCCGCTGCCGCCGGTGCGGGAGTGGGCCGAGCGCGTCGGTCAGTGGGGCATCGGCCCGGACACCGACGTGGTGGTCTACGACGATCGAGGCGGCGCGCTCGCGGCCGCGCGGTGCTGGTGGATGCTGCGCGCGCTCGGCCACCGGCGGGTCGCGGTGCTCGACGGCGGGCTCGCGGCGGCCGAGGCGGCGGGCCTGCCGATCTCGCGCAAGGACGATCGCGGCACCGTGCAGCCGGTCGGCCCCTACCCCGCCGACGCGTGGCAGCTCCCGCGCGTCGACGTGACCGAGGTCGAGCGGGCGCTCGCCGATCCGTCCTGGCGCGTGATCGACGTGCGGGCCCGCGCGCGCTACCGCGGCGACGAGGAGCCGCTCGATCCGATCGCCGGCCACATCCCCGGCGCGGTCGGGCTGCCGCTCACCGATCACCTCGGCCCGGACGGCCGCTTCCTCTCGCCGGAGCAGCTCCGGGCCCGCTACGGCGACGTGCCGCCCGAGCGCACCATCCTGAGCTGCGGCTCCGGCGTCACCGCGTGTCACACGCTCCTCGCGCTCGAGGCAGCCGGTCTCGACGGCGCGCCGCTCTACGTCGGCAGCTTCAGCGAGTGGTCACGGAGCGGCCGCGACGTGAAGACGGGCGACGAGCCTTGACGCTCGTCCGCTCCACCTACTGGGGCGGCATGCCCTTCGATTTCCGCGCGCCGCCCGAGCGCGCGTCGGTGCGCCCGGTGAAGCTGCGCACGCCCGACCTCCGGGAGGTGCGCGGCTTGCGCTGGACGCCCGAGCGGGCGGCGCGCGCCGGCGTGCTCCTGATGCACCCGCGCGTCGACTTCACCCGGCACTACGCCATCCCGCGCCTGGTCGCCGCCGGCTTCGACGTTCTCGCGCTGAACAGCCGGAGCCCGAACGACGACACGGACTCGGTGCACGAAGAGCTCGTGCTGGACGTGGCCGCCGGGGTCGACGCGCTCCGCCGGGAACACGCGAAGGTCGCCCTCTTCGGCAACTCCGGCGGGGGCTCGTTGATGGCGCTCTTCCAGCGGGAGGCCTCGAGGCCGCCCTCGGAGCGCACCGCGAGGCACGTGTGGGGAGCGAAGACTGCGCTGCCGCGGGTCACGCTCCAGCCGGCGGACGCGCTCCTCCTCGTGGCCGCTCACCGGGGTGAGGGTCACGTGCTGATGCGCAGCGTCGATCCGTCGGTCACCGACGAGGCCGATCCCGCCGCGACCGATCCCGCGGTCGACATGTACGCGCCCGCCAACGGCTTCCGGGAGCCGCCCGCAGAGTCGCGCTACGACGCGGCCTTCGTGCAGCGCTACCGGGACGCGCAGCGAGCGCGCGTCGCCCGGATCGACGAGCGCGCGAGAGCCCTGCTGGCCGAGGCGAACGAGGCGCGGCGGGCCACCCAGGCGCCGGGCTTCGACGCGCTGCCGTTCGCGGAGCGGCAGCCGCTCGAGCGCGCGCGGCACACCCGGCACGTGATGGTCGTCTACCGGACGATGGCCAACCTCGACTACGTGGACCGGTCGCTCGATCCATCGCCCCGCGCGTACGGCTCGCTGCTGAGCGAGCGCCCCGACCTGATGAACCGCTCCCTCCCCGGCTTCGCGCGCACCGTCACCCCACGCGCCTGGCTGAGCACCTGGTCGGGCCTCTCGTCCCGCGCCGATCTCGCGCGGACCCTCCCCGAGCTCGACGTCCCGATCTTCGTGGCCCACGCGGAGCGCGACTGCGAGATCTTCCCGCGGGCCGACCGGGAGGTGATCGACGGCGCCATCGCGAGCGACGACTCCACGGTGGTGGTCATCGAGGGCGCGCGGCACTACTTCGAGCCCGACCTCGGCGCGACGGACGCGCCGCACGTGGAGGCCCTGATGGATCGCGTGGTGCCCTGGCTGGAAGAGCGGCTGGGATGAGCGAGACCGAGCTGCTGTCGTACGCCGCGATCTTCGGCGCCGGGGTCGCGGCCGGCTTCATCAACACCATGGCCGGAGGTGGATCGCTCCTGACCCTGCCCGCGCTGATGTTACTGGGCATGCCGGCGACCGACGCGAACGGCACCAACCGCCTCTCGGTGGTCACCCAGTCGCTCAGCGGCGTGCTCGCGTTCCATCGCGAGGGGCGGCTCGACACCAAGGCGATCCTCCCGGTCGCCGGGCCCACCATCGTCGGCGCGGTCGTCGGCTCGTGGGTCGCGGCCATCTCGCCCGAGGAGGTGCTCAAGCCGGTGCTGCTCGGCACCCTCGTGCTCGTCGCGCTGCTGATGCTGGTGAAGCCGAAGCTCGTCTCACCGGACGGCGACGAGCCGCAGCGGCCGATGAGCGCCGGCGCCATGCTCGGCCTCTTCGGCGCGGGCCTCTACGGCGGCTTCATCCAGGCCGGCGTGGGCTTCGTGTTGCTCGCGGTGCTCGGCGGCCTGCTGCGTTACGACGCGGTCCGAGGCAACGCCCTCAAGCTCGTCTGCACCCTGCTCTTCAGCCTCGCCGCGCTCGCCATCTTCGTCTGGCACGATCAGGTCCGCTGGATCCCGGCGGCGGTGCTGGCGGTGGCCACCGTGATCGGCAGCCAGCTCGGCGTGCGCTTCGCGGTGAAGGCGAACGCCACCGTGCTCCGCGCCGTCATCTTCGTCTGCGTCGCCGCGAGCTGCGTCGCCGCGCTCCTGAAGTGAGGCGCGGGCTCACCGCGCGAAGCAGGCGCCGCCCTGGATGACGTTGTCGCCGTTGGCGAAGCGCGAGTAGACGGTGCCCTCGGGGCACGCGGCCGCGTCGAGCGCGACGGCCCCGCAGGTGCCGGCGCAGACGTTGCCGTTGGGGTCGCCGCACTCGGTGGCCCAGCTGCACGCGTCGCCCACGCGGTCGAGCGCCGCGTAGGGGTGCAGGCGCGCGTTCCCGTCGATCCCGGTCACGCCGTAGAAGACCTGCTTCTCCTCGTTGATCTGGATCTCGTTGAACGCGCGGATGAGGTCACCGTACGACCAGGCGACGTGGTTGCCCGCGCCGTCGGTCTGGACGAGCGCCCCGAGCAGCATGTCGCTGCCCTCCCCGTAGGAGAAGTTGACGGTCGTGATGACGTCGAGGTTCGACTCGTCCTTCGCCGGGTGGGCGTAGACCATGTCGGCGTACTGCGAGTAGGTCTGGCAGCCGTTGGCGACGAAGAGCTGCTGGCGATCGGTGAACGCCGCGGTGGCGAAGTCGTCCTCGCGGACCTCGGCGGCGCCGGCGGCGTCGAGATAGAAGCCGTACCAGGGCCCGGCGTGGCCGTTGTAGAAGAAGACGTCGCGGCCCGCGATCTCGTCGAGCGCCCGCTGACGCTGACCGGCGCGGTCCTCGCGGAACATCTCGCTGTGGAAGATGCGGACCTCGACCCGGACCGGGGCGCCGTCGGCGACGATCGAGCCGACCAGCGGACCGCTGTCGGGGTGGAGCCGCGCGACCTGGTCCACGAGGTCCGACAGCTCCGCCGCCTGCTCGCCGAGCGCCTCGTTCAGCTGCGACTGCACGAACGCGTCGGGGGCGTCGAGCAGGTCGAGCTCGTCGGCGCGGAAGCCGTTCTGGAAGACGAGGAGGTGGTAGGCGATCATGGCCTCCCAGAGATCGGCGCGGAACTCGTTGTACTCGTGCCCCTGGAAGACGGTGATGTCGAAGACGCCGTCCTCGAAGAACGCGGCGTAGGCGGGGAAGCTGTTGCGCGCCTCGGGGACCGACTCGAGCGTGCACGGCACCGCCTCGAGCTCCCCCGTGTAGGTGTCCGGGTCGAAGCTGCGCACGGTCGAGAGCGAGCCCTCCCCGTCGGAGGTGGCGCCCGCGGGCATGCGGAGGTCGAACTCGCGGCCGAGGAGCGCCGGCAGGTTGCGCGGGCCGGCGAGCTGAACGGCGAAGCGCACCCGCAGCTCGCCGCCCTCGGCACCGAAGGCCGCCTGGCCGAGCTCGAGCAGCTGGTCGAGCGCCACCGGCCCCACGTAGCGGACCGCGTCGACCTCCTCGATCGTCTCGAACGGCCGACCCGCGACCAGGCCCTCGGCGGCGCGGCGGTCGAGCACCGCGTCCAGCTCCTCGAAGCCGAGCTCGTTGGCGGCCCGGAGGCGCAGCGCGTCGTCGCTCTCGGGCGCGCCGCCGATCAGCTCGAGCGTCTCGCTCGTCCGGTTGCGGACCATCGCCGCGTGGCCGCCGTACTCGAGGTTGGTGAAGAACCCGTCGATCTTCTTGGTGACGAAGGTCGTCAGGTAGAGCACCGCGGCGTCGACCCGGCGCTGGGCGGCCTCGCGGCGCTCGGCGGCGCTGGCGTCGGCCGCCGCCTCCACGGTGAGCTCGCCGCGCACCTCGAACTCGGCGGCCACGTCCGAGTAGAAGTCGTCCGCCTTGCCCTCCGGCACCCGCTCGACGGGCGCGCCCGGCTCGACGGGGGCAGGGCCGGCGCAGCCGGCGAGGGCCAGGAGGAGCACGAGGAAGAGCGGTCGGCGCATGATCCGGTGGAAAAGCCAGGACCGTGCCAGCGAGACCTCCCGGCGCTCTCGGGACCGAGATCACCGGGAGGTGGCCAGCGCATCCGCCACCTGGGCGCGGGGAACGCGCCTACATGATCGTGTAGGTGACCTGGACGCCGTACGCGTAGACGGCGCCGCTGCCGCTCAGGCCGATCCCGACGGTGACGTGATCGGCGGCTATCTTGGAGTCGTCAGCCGCCCCGGCGAGGACCTGGTGGCCGAGGAGATGCTGGCGCGCAAGAAGCGAGAGGAAGGACGCGCGGAAGGACGCGCGGAAGGACGCGCGGAGGGACGCGCGGAGATCGTGCTCAAGCTGCTCGGTCTGAAGTTCGGCGAGCTCGACGAGCGGACGGTGGCGCGCGTTCGCGGCGGCTCGGAGGCCGAGCTGGATCTCTGGGCCGAGCGGGTCCTCACCGCGAGCGCGCTCTCGGAGACCTTCGCGTAGCGCGTGTGCGCGCGCGTTCGCCGCACAGTGCGCGCACGACGTTCGAACGCTCAGCGGCGTCGATGACGCGGCCCGGAGGGCGGGCACGAGGGTTGCTGTTGGGTGCGGCCGATGGCGGCCATCGAACCCAGCACCTCCGAACCGCGCCTCCTGCTCGACGTGCTCGAGACGATCTCGACCGGCGACTACGCGTTCGTCGACGGTCGCGACCGGGTGAGCGAGGTCCCGTACGCGTCGCTGCGGGAGCGCGTGGGGCGGGTGGCGGCGGCGCTGGCGCGTCAGGGAATCCGGCCGGGGGATCGGGTCGGGCTGATGTCGTCGGACAAGCGCGAGCTGCTGCTCACGTTCCTGGGCGTGGTCGCCGCGGGCGCCATCCCGGTGCCGGTCGCCGAGGCGCACCTCATGGCGGACCTCGACGCGCACCTCGCGAGCTGCGCCGCCATCCTCCGCCGCGCCGGGGCCCGCGCGCTGGTGGCGAGCCGAGGGCTCGTCCCCGTGGTCTGGTCGCTGCGGGCCGAGGTGGAGGGCGCGCGCGTGCTCGACGGCGGCGCGCTGCTCGAGGACGACGCGGGCGACCGATGGGTGGAGGCCGAGGCCGACGCGCCGTGCTTCTTGCAGTTCACCTCGGGCTCCACGGCCGCGCCCAAGGGCGTCGTCGTCACTCACCGGAGCCTCGCGGCGAACGCGGTCGGCATCATGCGGCACGGCCTCGAGGTCCGCGAAGGCGATCGCGCGCTCGCGTGGCTGCCGCTCTTCCACGACATGGGCCTGATCGGCTTCGGGCTCGCCCCGCTCTGGGCCGCGCTCCCGGTCGTGCTGCTGCCCACGATCTCGTTCCTCAAGCGACCGCACAGCTGGATGGCGGCGATGTCGCGCTTCGAGGCCACGATCACCTTCGCGCCCAACTTCGCCTACGGACTGGCGGCGCGGCGCGCGCGGGTGGAGGGCCTCGACCTGTCTCGCGTCCGGGTGGCCGGCTGCGGCGCCGAGCCGATCGCGGCCGCGACCCTGGAGGCGTTCTGTCGCGCGTACGCGCCGGCGGGCTTCCGCGCCGAGGCGATGATGCCCTGCTACGGCCTCGCGGAGACCACCCTCGCGGCGACCTTCGCGCCCCGACTGCGCCCCCTCGAGGTGCTGCACGCCGAGGCCGAGGCGCTCGAAGTCTCCGGCGAGGTCCGCCCGACCTCCGCGACGGCCGGGGCCCGCGGCTGCGTCTCGTGCGGCGTGCCCTTCCCCGGCCACGAGGTCCGGGTGATCGACGCCGACGGCCGCCGCCTCGACGAGGACCAGGTCGGTGAGGTGGTGGTGCGCGGCCCCTCGGTCGCGGGCGGCTACTGGGACGATCCCGACGCGAGCCGCGACGTCTTCGTCGACGACGGGCTGCGCACCGGCGACCTCGGCTTCCTCCACCAGGGCGAGCTCTACCTGCTCGGCCGCGAGAAGGAGCTCGTCATCCTGCACGGGCGCAACCACCACCCGCACGTGTTCGAGCTCGAGGCCGCCGAGATCGACGGCGTCCGGCGCGGCAACGTGGTCGCGTTCTCTCGTCTGGGCCCGGGCGGCGACGAGCTGGTGATCGTGGCCGAGCTCAGCGGGCGGCCGGACCGCGACCCGGTGGAGCGCGCCGAGGTGGAGCGGGCGCTGCGCGCGCGCATCAAGCGACGCACGGGAGCGGTCGTGAAGGACGTCTACCTCGTCGACGAGGGGACGCTGCCGAAGACGACGAGCGGGAAGCTCAAGCGGGCCGAGGTGAAGCGCGCCTGCGGGGGCGCCACGCCTAGGTTCGCGCATCCGCGGCGCGGCCCGGTGTCGCTGGGGCGCGCCGCCATCGGCGTCGGCCGCCACGTCGCGCGCGGCGTGGTCGGGCGGCTGGGACATCTCATCGAGGCTCGAGAGGAGGCACGGGAATGAGTGAAGAGGAGTTCGTCGAAGTGATCCGGGGCGCCGTGCGGCGGGTCGATCTCTCGCTCGAGGTGGAGCGCCTCGAGATGGAGTCGTCCCTCGAGGACTTCGGGATCACCTCGGTCACGATGATGGAGGTCGTCGGGGTGCTCGAGGACGACCTCGGCCTCCGCTTCGCCGACGACGACCTGGTCGTGCTCCGGACGCCGCGCGATCTCTTCGCCCTGATCCACGGCGCGTCGTGAGCGAGCCGATCGCCGTGGTGGGCATGGCCTGCCTCTTCCCTGGCGCGTCGAGCCCGGAGGCGCTCTTCGAGCTCAGCCTGGAGGGACGCACCTGCTTTCGCCCCATCCCGGAGTCGCGCTGGCTTCATGACGCCTTCCATGACGCGAGCCCGCGCGGGCTCGACACCAGCTGGGCGCCGGCCGGCGCGTTCCTCGACGACTTCGAGCGCTTCGCGTCGGCGTGCTTCGGCATCGCGCCCCGCCGCGCCGAGGTGATGGATCCGCAGCACCGCCTGCTGATCGAGGCGACGCGCTGGGCGCTTCAGGACGCGGGGCTCGAGCGCGGGGGGCTCGAGCGCGCGCGGACCGGCGTGTTCGTCGGCCTGTCGGTGAGCGAGTTCAAGAACGCGATGATGGCGCGGATCCGCCTGACCCAGGCCATCGCGGGCGACTTCGGCGCGGCCCTCGACGGCCCGGACGCGGCGCGGCTGCTCGGCGCGGTGGACCGCGTGGCCCGCACCCAGAGCTTCTCGCTCAGCGGGTCTCTCCAGGCGCTGGCCGCGGCGAGCGTCGCGCAGACCTTCGACCTCGGCGGCCCCGCGTTCACGATCGACGCGGCCTGCGCCTCCGCCAACGTCGCGATCCACGACGCCGTCACTCACCTCCGGGCGGGCGCGCTCGACGTCGCGCTCGCGGGCGGCGTGTACCTCAACCTCTCGCCCGACAACCTCGTGGCTTTCACCCGCATCGGCGCGATCAGCCCCTCGGGGCGCTGCCGGCCCTTCGACGCCGACGCCGACGGCTTCGTCCAGGGCGAGGGCGTGGCGACCTTCGTGCTCAAGCGCGAGCGCGACGTCGACCCGACGCGCGAGCGGGTGCACGCGCTCATCCTCGGCAGCGGCTGCAACAACGACGGGCGCGGCGAGGGCCCGATGACCCCGCGCGTCGAGGGGCAGGTCGCCGTGCTCCGCGCCGCCTGCGAGGACGCGGGCCTCGACCCGCGCGAGCTCGACTACGTGGAGGCGCACGGGACCGCGACCGCGGGCGGCGACCGCACCGAGACGCGCGCCCTGGCCGAGGTCTTCGGCGACCGGGAGAGGCCGCTCTGGATCGGCTCGGTGAAGGGCAACATCGGGCACGCCATGTCGGCCGCCGGGGCCGCGGGCCTGGTGCGCGCCATCGGCGTGCTGCGGCGAGGCGTGGTCCCGCGGCAGGCCGGGCTGGAGCGGCTCCACCCGGAGCTCCCCCTCGGCGACGGGCGCCTCGCGGTGCCGACCGACAACGTCGCGCTCGACGCCCTTCCCGGCCGGCCGCTCCGCGTGGGCGTGAGCGCGTTCGGCTTCGGCGGCACCAACTCGCACCTCGTGCTCGCCGCGCCGCCGCCGCCGCGCCGCCGCGCCGAGCCGGTGGCCGAGACCCTGGTCGTCTCCGCGGACACGGCCGACGGCGCGCGGCGAATGGCGCGGGAGGTCTCGGAGGCGCTCGCGCGCGACGGCGCGGGCTCGCTCGCCGACGCCGCCTGGACGCTCGGCGTCACGCGGACCCTGGCCCCCTACCGCGCCGCGCTGACCGGGTCGCGGGCCGCGCTCGCCTCCGCCGCCGGCTCCCTCGAGCTCGTCGCGCCCGGCGCGGCGCCGCCGTCGGTCGCGTTCTGCTTCGCGCCGGACGGGGAGGCGCCGCCGCGGTGGCTGCCGAGCGCGCTGCGCCGCTTCCCCGCCCTCGCCGCGCGGGTCGACGAGCTCGACGCGGCCCTCGCGCGCGCCGGCTCCAGCCGCCTCGACGACACGAGCGCCGCGTCTCCGATCCCGGCGCGGGCCGCCGCCTCGCTGGCCCTGTCGCTCGCGCTCGCGCGCTGGCTCGGCGACCGCGGCGTGCGCCCCGACGCGACCTTCGGCGCGGAGCTCGCGCTCTCGGCGTGGGCGGGGGAGCTGACCGACGAGGAGGCGCTGCGCCGCGCCCTGTCGGGCGACGCGCCGGCGCCGGACGCGGACTTCGTCGTCGAGGCGGACGTGGTCGTGGGGCTCGGCGGGCCGCGGGCGCCCGGCCTCGCGTTCCACGACCGGCCAGAGGACGAGGCGGCGGAGGCGGTCCTCCGGGTGGTGGGCGCGCTCGTGGCGCGCGGCGTCCCCTTCGACCTGGCCGCGACGCTGCGCGAGGACCCCTTCGAGCGGAGGGTGACGAGCCTGCCCGAGACGCCGGTCACCCGCGAGCCCTACCCGGCGCTCCGCCCTCGCGCTCGCCCCGCCGAGCCCACCCCCGCGCCTGCCCCGCCGGCCGACGTCCGCGCGCGGGTGCTCGAGGCGGTGGCGCTCGTCTGCGCGATGGACGTCTCGCAGGTGAGCGAGGAGCGGAGGCTCATCGCCGACCTGGGCATGGACTCCATCCTGCTCATCGAGCTCGGCGAGGAGCTCGCGCTCGACCCCGCGGTGGCCGAGTCGCTCTTCGGCGCCGAGGCCACCGTGGCCGAGGTCATCGCGCACGTCGCGGCCTGCGAGGCGCCCGCCGCCTCCGCCCGTCAGCACGCCGACCCGGAGCGCTGGCCCGAGGTCGATCGACTCGAGGAGCAGCTGGCGATGATGCGCGCCTTGCAGCTCGAGGCGCACCCTGCCCGCGCGCGCCAGCCGGGCCTCACCTTCGCCGCCCACGACCCGCTCGGCTTCGCCCGCGACCCGCGGGTCATCGCGGCCGCGCGAGAGGCGATGGGCGCCGGCACCGTCTCGTCGTTCGCCCCGGCCACCGCGCGAGAGACCGAGGCGCAGCGCCGCCTCGAGCGACGCCTCGCCGCGGTCTTCGAGGCCGAGGCCGCCCTGTCGATCGGCGCCGGCCGCTGCCCCTTCGCGCCGATCACCTCGACCTTCGCGCGGGCGGACGACCTCGTCGTGCACGTCACCCGGCTCGCCGATCCCGAGCCCCTCCACACCGCCGCGCGCGTGCACCGCGCCTCCCCCGATGACCTCCCCGACCTCGACGCATGGCTCGACGCGCACCGCGATGCCCACGAGCGCGCGCTGCTCTGCGTCGCCCGGACCTGCGACGTCGACGGAACCGCGCTGCCCGTCGACGCGCTGCGTGAGCTCGCCGAGCGGCGAGGCGTGGTCCTCGTCGTCGACCACACCCGCTCGCTCGGCCTCGCCGACCCGAGCCCCGGCGCCGCCTTCGACGTCGCCCGGCTCACTCACCTCGGCGCGTCGGGCGTGATCGTCGCCGGGCGCGAGCGGGCCCTCCGGCTCCTCCGCCACCAGACGCGCCACGCGCCCCCGGCGGAGTGGGTGATCGCCGCGCTCGACGCGGCGCTCGACGGGCTCGACGAGGCGAGGACCGCGCGCCTCCGCGAGCGCGTCGAGGCCCTGCGCGCCCTGGCGACGAGCGCCGGAGCGCGCGCCACCGCGTCTCCCGCGAGCGCCACCGTCTTCCTGCGCGTCGGCGACACGCCGGAGACCCTGCGCGTGTGGCGAGCGCTCCTCGACCGCGGCGTCGAGACCGCACCCATCGGCTGGCCCAGGGTCGCCGAGCGCGACGCGGGCCTGCGCCTCGTCGTCTCCGTGCGGCACGAGGACGCCGACCTGCGGGCGGCGGCCGACGCGCTCCACGCCGCCCTCCGCCCGAGCCGAGAGAAGGAAGAAGGGACGCCCCCATGCGCACACGCAAGCTGAGCTCCGCGCGCGACTTCGACGAGTTCGCCACCCGCTACCGCGCGCTCACCCCCTGGGGCATCGACGCGGCGACGCTCGCGGCCAGCCACGCGCGCGGCCTCTTCGACGACGCGGATCGCATGGTCGGCGGCTATCGGATCACGCTCGGGCCGAACCTCCCCTCGCTGGCGGCCGCGGCCACCGACGAGAACCTGCTCGGCGACCGCGCCCCCGAAGACTGCGCCGACTGCGGCGCGCTGTGGCTCCTCGACGAGGTGACGGCGGACGCGCGGCGCCTCCTCTACAGCTGGATCTGGGTGGACCACCTCGCGCTGGGTCGCCGCTGGCTCCTCGGCGCCGGCGTGCGCGACGAGGTCGTGCGCCAGCAGCTCCGCGCGCTCCCCGAGTGGCTCTACGAAGGCCCCGGCCACAACAACGGCCACCCCGTCCACATGTGCCTCTACGTCGGCGACCGAGACACCGCGTGGCGAGACCTGGTCGCGAGCGGCGCCCCCGCGCCCTGGCCCTTCAGCTGACCCCTCGGAGGTCGTACGTCGTACGATTCGAGGCGTCCCCATCGAGATCCAGCGGCGTAGCCTCGAGGCATGAAGCCCCTCCACGTCCTCGTCGTCGCCGGCCTCGTCGGCCTCCCTCTCGCTGCCTGCGGCGACGGCGCCCTCGACCCCGACGCCACGGTCGACGCAGACGGGGGCGTCGGCGCCGACGCGCACGCGCCCCTCGACGCGGCGCTTCGCTGCGAGCCCGATGCGACGCAGGCCTGCGACTGCGAGAGCGGAGTGCCGGGGACCGCAACCTGCAGCGCAGGCGAGTGGGGGGCGTGCGCGTGCCCCGACTACGGCCGTCACGTCTTCGTGTCGCCTGGCGCGTCCGGAGGTGACGGCACCCTCGACGCGCCGCTCGGCACCCTCGAGGAGGCGCGAGACCTCGTCCGGGCGCTCGAGGGGCTGCCCGCCGGCGGGGTGGCCATCTGGCTGCGCGGCGGCGTCTACGAGCGCCGCGAGACGCTGCGCCTCACGGAGGAGGACGCTGGCGAGGCCGGCGCGCCGATCGCCTGGCGCGCCTTCCCGGGCGAGACGGTGCGGATCACCGGGGGCACCAACCTCTCGGGCGGGGACTTCCGGCCCGTCGACAGCGACTCGCCGGTGTGGGACCGCCTCGACGAGAGCGCGCGCGGCCGCATCGTCCAGATCGATCTGGGCGCCGCGGGGATCGCCGACTTCGGCGCCCTCGCCCGCCGCGGTTTCTGCCGCAGCGAGGCGAGCTCGCCGCTCGAGGTGTCGGTCGACGGCGAGATGATGACCCTCGCTCGCTGGCCGGACGCGGACGCCGCCGCCGTCGACGCGACGGGCGAGTCCATCGAGGTCTTCGGAGCGCTGACCCCGGACGTGACCGGGACCTACCTCCGCGTCGGCGAGAGCGACGGTGTCTCCGCATACCGGCGCGATGGGCTCGTCGACGGCCAGCAATACTACCTGCGCCGCGTCGCCTTCGACCGCGTGGGCGACGACCCCTCGGCGTGGTTCCTCAGCACCGCCGAGAGTGGGCTCCCCAACGCGGACGCCCCCTGGTGGGCGCGCTACCACGCCGACCTCGGCGTGATGAGCCCGGGCAACGGGGCGCGCGGCCTCCCCGACTTCGTCCCCAGCGGAACCCGCCCTCCCGAGCTCGCCTACGTCGCGAGCGGGGTCTCCTCCACGGCCTTCACCTACGAGGGCGATCGACCGAGCCGCTGGACCGAGGCGACCGACCCGTGGTTCCACGGCTGGTGGAGCCGCTCCTGGGCCGACTGCCGGCTCGGCGCCGCGAGCATCGACACGGCGACCCGCACCGTGACGCTGACCGGTGAGCCCAGCTACGGAGAGTTCCGCGCGGGTCAGCCCTACTACGCCTTCAACCTGCTCGAGGAGATCACGGTCCCCGGCGAGTACTACCTCGACCGCAGCAGCGGCGTCCTCTACCTCTATCCGCCCCGGCCGCTCGCCGGCGCCGAGGTGGTGGTCTCGGAGCTCGACGACTACCTGCTGGACCTCGACGGCGCAAGCCACGTGGAGCTCCACGACGTGACGCTCGAGTCGGGGCGGACGCAGCTGGTCCGGGTCCACGGCGGCAGCGACAACCTCCTCGTCGGAGTCACCCTGCGCAACGGCGGGGGCATCGGGGTCAGCCTCTCCGGTACCCGCAACGGGATCCGCGACTGCACCGTGCACGACACCGCGACCATCGGCGTTCGGATCTCGGGCGGAGAGCGAGCGAGCCTCACCCCGTCCGGGAACTTCGTCGAGAACTGTCACATCCACCACTTCGGCCGCACGGAGTGGACCTACCGCGCCGGCGTCGCGCTGGGGGGCGTGGGCAATCGGGTCGAGAACAACCTGATTCACAGCGCGCCGCACTCGGCCATCCTGTTCGACGGCAACGATCACCTCATCGCGCGCAACGAGATCCACGACGTCTGCGAGTACTCGAGCGACGCGGGTGCGGTGTACTCGGGCCGCAGCTGGAGCAAGCGCGGCACCCTCATCGAGCACAACTTCATCCACCACCTCACGACCCGGGTCGAGGGCCACGGCGTGCACGCCATCTACATGGACGACTGCCTCTCCGGAAACCTGGCGGTGGGCAACGTGCTCTACGCGGCCACCAACTACGGCATCCTGCACGGGGGCGGCCGGGACGTCGTGATGGTGAACAACCTCATGGTCGGGACCGCGGCCGGCGTCGGGGCGGACGACCGCTGCTTCAGCTGGCGGGTGCCCCGCGGTCGCCCGAACACGACGCCGGGAGACAGCTGGAACCTGCTCGAGGACCTTCAGCGCTTCTCTCCGCGCGAGGAGCCGTGGGCCTCGACCTACCCCGCCGCCGCCGCCATGCCGACCGAGTGGAGCGAGTACATCGCGGAGGGCTCCACCTGGCTCTACCCCGAGGGAAGCCGGCTCGAGCGCAACCTCGGATTCAACAACCGGACCTGGGTGCGCGAGTCGGGCGAGCCGCTCTCGCACTACGCGTCGGTAGCGAACAACGTCGAGGACGCCGACCCGCTCTTCGTCGACGAGCCCAACCTCGACCTGAGCCTCGCGCCGGAGTCCCCCGCGAGGGCCATCCCGGGGTTCGAGGAGATCCCCTTCGACGCCATCGGGCTTCAGCCGAGGCGCTGAGCTACGGCGTCGGGCAGAATGTGCAGCTCACCGCTGCGCCTCGGCCTGACACGCGATCTCCTGGATGAAGAGGCCGGGCGGCTCGCTCCGTCGATCCAGGTAGGACACGGTCGCGGTCAACTCCTCCGCGACGGCCTCCTGGGGTCCGACCCACAGGCTCGTCAGGAGCGGCAACAGGAACGACCGTGACGGCGCCACCGTCGACGCGGCCTCCAAGGGGCTCGCGAAGATCTGCTCGCTCACCAGCCGGCCGTGCTCGTCCAGCAGCACGAACGCGGCCGCCGAGTCGTACCGCGCGTCCTCGAGGGTCGTGCTGTCGTCCGTCACGTAGACGACCGAGTACAGGATGCCCACGTGGTCGCCCACGGCCTGCACGTGGAACCAAGTGGCGGAGCCGCAGGTCGGCTGCCAGCTCGCGTCTCGGGCGCCCGTGCCGTCCTCGTTCATCACGCGGACGCGCGAGCAGATGGAGTCCATCACATCCCCCTCGACGAAGATCACGTGATCTCCCACCCGGGCCGCGCGGCCCTGCGGATAGTACCGGAAGGAGTCACGAAAGATGTCGGAGCCCACCACGCGAGGCGGATGAATCACGCGACCCTCCGGAGAGACCACGACGTAGCGTCGCGGCGTGACTCCGTTGGGGTTGCTGTAGAGGATGCCGAGGTTTCCGTCCGAGAGCGCCACCGCCCAGGGGGAATCGACGAGGATCTCCACCAGGTTCGGCGTGGTGAGGGTCGCGCATTCATCGGCGAGGTGGACCGGAACGGACGTGCCGTCCTCGAGGTCCACGATCCGCAGGACGCGGCTGAGCGCGGTAGCCCCGATGGCCACACACCTCGGGTCGGCCGTGGCGATCACCGCCAGCCGACGCCCCCCGACGCTCACCGCCGAGTGCCCGCCGTGCGCGCCCCCGCCGCCCTCGCGCACGCAGCGGTCGCAATCCGAGGGGACGTCCAGCGGGACCGGCACGCGACTGCTCTCACCGATCCCGACTCGCCAGACTCCGTAGTAGTCCTGGGCGTCGAGCGGTCCGGGGCCGACCGTGGAGTCGAGCACGCCGACCAACCCACCAGCGCCGTCCGGCAACCAGAAGGGCCTCGAGCCATCTCCGCTGCCCATGTCGAACGGAGCGCTCAGCGCTTCCCCGCTGGACGGATCGGCCCATTGGCCAGTCCAGGACTCCGAGCCCGCCTGCGTCCAGAACAGCGCCCCGTCGGCCTTCGCGATCTGATGCGTGCCGAGATCCGGCCCCACTCGCACCGGCCCACCCACCGTCCGGCACACGTACCGCGCAGGCGCGTCGCAGCCCGAGAGCGCCACCAACAACGCGCTCGCCCAGCCCAGCGCGGAGGCGTCGCGACGTCGGCGGCGGGGAGGAGACCGCCGGCGCGCGCCACTCACCTCGAACCCGTCGACATCGTGCATCGCCACCGAGCTTGCCCCCGAACGCGCCGAGACGCCATTCCGAGTGAGCACGCTGGCTCGCGCCCGAGTCCCGCTCCGGCGCGCCGTGGCTCGAGCGGCGCCAGCTCGTGCGCGGCTCCGCTACGCCTCCTGGTCGTCGAGCCCCGCGAAGCCAACGAACTTCGCACCATAGTCCGTGGGTCGAGCGCGACGGACCGATCCCGCTCCGACGCCGGCGATCACGTCCTCACGCACGCGGATCAGAAGGAAGACGCTCAGACCGCAGCCGTCGCAAGAGGCCCTGGCAGCGCCGCGCATGTTGCCTCCCTCGAGTCGCCCCCCGTTGTGCAGGGCGCTCCCGCGGAACCATTCGACGACGTCTCCGTCTCGATACTCGCGAAGCCCTGGCACTCCGAACTTCGTCTGCGCCCTGCGGATCGGGCTGGCGCACGAAGGACAGGCGAACGTTTCGACGTACAAGTCGTAGAGGCTCACCGTCCTCTCAGACCGACCGGCTCGTCGTCGCGGAGAAGTGGTTGGGTCACGGATCTACCTCGTCTGTGCGTACGAGACTTCGGCCTCGTCGCGTCTGCCCACGTCGGTCACCCCAGCGCCATCGCGGAGATTCATGGGTCCAAGGGTACCGTGAGCCGGAGCTGACCGGGTGCACCGTCGGGGGGGAAGACGACGTGTCCGGGAGACCAGCGCGGGCGCCGTCGCCGTCCTCGTCCCCAGGCGACGTAGCCCCCTCGCTCCACCGAGAAGACCCAGAACACCGGGCTCGGCGCAGCGGTGAACCCACGGGGTGCGTACCCCGCGACGTAGCGACAGTCCGGCGAGACGCTCACCAAGACAGCCGACAGGCTGACGTGCCCATCATCCGGCGAGCAGACGACGGCCTCCGACGTATCGCTCCCCGAGGACCAGACCACCACGACGGCCCCGTCTGGAGCGACGCCTACGGAGGGCGCGCCGCCGACCCGCAGGCCCTCGAGCTCACACGATGGGCGTACGCCCCTGGGCTCGGCTGTGTAGATGCGTGTGCTTCGACCGCGGTAGAGCAGCAGAACGCCACGCAGCTCCTCGTCCGGGTCGACGGGGAGAGAGTGGTAGAGGACCTCGTCCCCGACCTCCAAACCAAGCACCGTGACGAGGGCGCCGCCCTCGCAGAGCCGCAGGCTCGTCGGCTGCGTGATGCGCGCCCCTGCGACCGGGACGGAAGGACTCCATCCCTCCGACGCCTCACACGGAACCTGAGCAGCGGCTCTCCTCGCGCCGATGAGGACGAGGAGAACGGCGGCCGCGTGCACCCAGCGAAGGGCACGCGGAGCGCAGCGCGCGTCTCGCTCTCTCATGGTTCGGGAAGTCACGGGGCGCCGTGCGAGCAGTGTACGAGGGATGGGCTCCGGGGAGAACGGGACGACGGTTCAGCGGGCGTCCTGACGGGGAACACGCTCCAGCTCCACCCACCGGCGCGCCCCGTCCGGCTGCTCGACGAAGGCCCGGAGGCGGGACCACGCCGGACCGGTGAGGGTGCCGAGGCCGAGCTCCTCCTCGCCCTCCACCGCGAGGATGCGGTCGCCGGGCAACACCCGGTCGTCGGCGTAGGCCTTCAGCGCGGTGACCAGCAGGGTGCCGTCCTCGAGAGCGCGCACGTCGAACGGGGGTGCACACGTCGAGGGGTAGGTCCGGGTCGGGCGCTCATGGTGTGCGATCCGGACGTCGACCACGCGGCCAGCGGTGACGTGCACGACATGCTCCTCGCGCGCCCGGACTCGATACGTCCCCGGTGGGAGGGGTTCGCAGGACCACCTCGTTTGGGGCATTCCTTCGCGGCGAGGCGAGCCATCCTCCTCGGTGATCGCGAAGTAGCTGTCGTCATCGTCGGCGATGATTCGGATCACGCCGGTGTCGCCGTCGGGGACGAGGCGGACCGGCGGGAGCCGGGTCTCCGGGAGACGCACTTCGACCTCGCGCTCCTCGGACGAGCGGAGAACGCTGACCGTGAGGCGCGCGGGCCCGGGTGGGACTCCGCGGAAGACGAGGGTGCCGCTCGCCGCGTCCAGAGTCGCGCCCGAGCCGGCCGACGCGCCTTCCAGGCGCCCGAAGACACGAGTCCTGGAAACGAAGAACCCCTCCCAGCTCGGTAGGATTGGAGCGCCTAGACAGGGCGCGAGCGCGGGATCGACGCTCACGTCGACGCGTACGGTGGCGCCTCGCGCCAGCTCGATCTCGTGCGTACCGACGCCGAGTGTCCGGCGCCCGCTCCAGACATAGCCCTCTGCCGACGCGCTGAGGTCGAACCGCGCGTCCGGGTGTTGCCCCTCCAGCCGGTAGTGGCCGTCGGGGAGCGGGATGGGCGGAAAGCGCCCATGTACGTTCGTCGGGTGCACGACGATCTGCGCACCCTCGAGCGGGAGGCCGCCATGAGTGATGGTGACGTCGAGGGCCCGCGCCGGCTCCATGCGAACCTCGGTCTCGTACGTCGCGCCCGGGCGCCCGGCGAATGGCCCGCTCCAGGTGCGCGCGTAGCCGTCGTGCTCGGCGCCGACCTGAAAGGTCTGCTGCCCCAGGATCCGTACCTCGAATCGTCCCTCCGCGTCGGACCAGGTCGGCTCTGCCGCCCAGACCGGGGAGGCGTCCCTCGGGAGGTAGCTCGGTCCGCCGTCCCTGCCGCGGAAGAACGAGGCCACCGTGATGCGCGCGCCTTCGAGGGTGCTGCCATCGGGATCGAGCACCCGCCCGCGGACGCGCGCGAGCCCCGCGACCGGCAGCGTCAGCACACGCCCCTGCCACTCGCTGGGATACAGGATGAGCGCTCCGCGCTGACCCTCGTCGGTGCGGGCCCTCAGCAGAAGGCTCGCCCCCTCGACCGCGCAGATCTCGACGTGGCCCTCGGCGTCGGCCCGACGCGCCGGCCGCCGCGCCCAGGTTCCGTCGCTCGGCCTCACCGCGACTCGGATCCTCGCGGATACCCCTCGCCCGCCGCGCTCCCGCACGCGCACCTGCGCACACGCCTCGGGAGCGGAGGCCACACCACCGTCGTGAGCCATGGCGCGCGCAGCGTCGGTCGGGAGCTCGAGAGCTCCCGCGACCCCTGCGCGCAGACCCAGAGCGCGGCGCGGGGTCTGCCCCTCGGGGGAGTCGTTCGCCTCGGGCTCCGGCGCCAGCCAGCCTAAAAGCGCGAGCCCGGTCGCCAGCATCGCGCCCCCACCGATCCATCCGCCACGTCGCAGGTTCCTCGACATCGCGGCGACTCCGACCTCCAGAGGAGAGAGAAGTTCCCCTTCCCCTCGCCGGGGTGAACGTCGACGGCGCGTTCGCTCCGCGCTCGCTCACCCGGCGAAGTGTCGGGTCATGAGCAACGGGCGGCCGAGGGGGACCGGAGCTCGCGTCTATTGCGCCCGCACGAGGCGCGGGCCATCCCGTGCGTGACCATGGCACGCGGAACCCCCTCATCGCCCATCCCCGGCAAGCTCCCGCTGGAGGATCCACGCTGGACCGAGCTCAGCGGTCCGTGGCCAGAGCTCTCAGAGACCCTTCCGGGACGAGTTCGGGAGCTCGCCAAGCAGCCGGAGCTCGAGCTCTCGAAGAGCTCGACTTGGGCGCACCTCCACGACCTGATTTACCACCAGCACAGTTGTTACGAAAGCACCTATGCAGCCGTTCCGCATCTAGTTGAAATCGGTTTGGATCTGCCGCCCGATCGTTCGGCGGACCTCTGGATTTCGCTCGGATTCATGGCTGCCACCTATCGTGTATTCGGCGAACCGATTCCCGAGGATCTAGCGCCGGCCTTTCACGCCGCACTGTCCATTGGCGAGGTCCGATGCTTGGACGCTCTATTGTCGGAGCCATGGAATCGTGACGAGAGCTCGTACCTCGCACTCGCTGCGCTCGCCTTGTCGGGCCATCGTATGGGGTTTCTGATCACCACGAACATCATGCTCGGCGAGGGTGAGTTGGAGGGCGTGTGCCCGTCGTGCAAGGAATACTTTGTGATCCTGTTCCGTGACGACGGCATCGCTACCTACGGCCTGGAGTCGACTGACCCGCCCGTTCATTCTGACGAAACTCAGCCGCGGCGCCTGTCTGCCCTCCAGTGCACGGGAAGCCCTCGGGAAACACCGTGGCGCCGTGTCGCCGAGCATCTTGCGTCTGACGACCTCCGAGAACAGGTTCCCGAGGAGTTCCTCGCCGAGTGGCAGCGGGAGCTCGACGCAGGTCTACAGCAGTGCCGGATGGGACTCGCGAACGCCGACGATCGATGCGTCGCCTGCGTCGCTGGGGGCCTGCTGGCAGTCCGAGGAGAAGTCGAGAGCTCGAGCCGACTTCTCAGACTGTCGGGCGGCGTACGGTGCCCAGGATGCAGGCTCCATTGCAACCTCCTCGACGCCATCATGCCGGTTTGGCCGCATCTCCGCCGAAAGACATTCTGAGGCTCTATGGGCGAAACCCGCGCGTTCTCCGCCAAGAAGTGCCTTGGCCGCGCTTCTCCGTTCAGGCGTAACGGCGCCGCTGCTGGAGATCGCACGGGTCGCCGCGGGTCGAGGGCGGTGGACTCGATGAGACGCGAGACTACTCGTCTAGCTCACCGTCGCGTGCCGCGTCGAGTGGACGCCCCGCCTTCCCGCACCGTCGTCGCACGATTGCGGCACTGGCAGGGAGACCCACGAACAACGACAGAAGCGCAATGAGGGACACGATAACGAAGAAGCCGTCGAACGACACGACGTACTCGTCGTCGGGACTGGTGGTCCGCAGTGACAGCAACCCAAACACGACGACGCTGCATATCAAGAACAGCGAAGAGCTGATTACCAAACCCAGACACCCAGATACGAGCGCTCTTCGTAGCTGTCGCATCGATCGAGACCCGTTCAGGCGGCCGATGATTCGGCCTCCACAGCCTCAGGGGAGAGCGTGTCCAAGAAGGTTCTCACCGCGTCCCGGTCTTCGAAGAGCGGAAGAGTCGCCAGCGTCGAGCACACGCACCCCATTGCCCACCGAATGGAGGACACCGGGGAGCGCGGCTTCGAAGGTTCGGACATGGTCCCAGGATGGCAGCCGCTGAGCGCCCGGGCGAGGGTGTGCGGGGTCGCGGGCCTCCCTCGCGGCCTGATAGAGGGCCGGCACCTGCCTCGACCTCGACTCGAGACGGCGACTCTCGATGCGAGCGAATATCTTGGTAGAGACAACACGTTACCTCGACGCGCTGACCTGCGTGTGCGAGCCTGTGGTGATGCCGGCGCTGCCCGATCACCCGTCACCTCACGACGCGCTGTTCAAGCGGGTATTCGCGGACGTCGAGCGGGGGGGCGCCCTCCTCCGCAGCATCCTGCCCGAAGACCTGGCAGCGGCCGTCGAGTGGTCTTCGCTCGAGCTGCGGCCCGGGGAGACGGTGGGGGCGGCGCTGCGAGGCCTAGCCAGCGACCTGGTGTTCTCGGGGAGCGTGGATGGCCAGGACGTGCGTTTCTATCTGCTGCTCGAGCACCAGAGCACGCCCGATCCGCGTATGCCTCTCCGGATGGCCGACTACGCGCTCCGACTCTGGCATCCTCAGGGTCAGCCAGTCGACGGGCGACTGCGCCTGTCGCCGATCGTGCCAGTGGTCGTCTATCACGGGGCGCGACCGTGGCGGGTCCCGCTCGACCTGGGCGAAGCGCTCGGGACGAGCCCGACGCTCAGCGCGGCCATGGGGCCGCTCGTCCCGCGCCTCCGCTACCTCCTGGACGACCTGGGTCAGCTCGACCCACGCGCGCTCCGCGCCCGGGGGATGCCGGCGTTCGCCACTCTCGCGCTCTGGGCGCTGCGCAGCGCGTTCGACCGGGGCTTCGTCGCCACCCTGGCCGACCTCTCGGGCCTCTTCGACGAGGTGATGACGGCCGGCGATGGCAGGCAGGCGTTGGCCAGCCTCTTCAGCTATCTTTCGATCATCAGCCGCCCCGAGGAGGACCTCGTCGCCGAGGTCCTGCGCTACACGAGCCCTCAGGTACGGGAGGAAGTCATGGAGCTCGAGGAGATGCTGGCGATCAAGAAGCGGGAGGAGGGTCGCACCGAGGGACGCGCCGAGGGACGCGCCGAGGGACGCGCCGAGGGACGCGCCGAGGGACGCGTCGACATCCTCCTGAAGCTCCTGCGCCTCAAGTTCGGAGAGCCAGGCCCCGAGACCGTGACGCGGGTCCGAGCTGGGTCGGAGCAGGAGCTCGACCGCTGGGCCGAGCGCATCCTGACCGCAGGAAGCCTGGCCGAAGTCTTCGCGTAGCCGCTCCCCGCTGGCCGCGTCATCCCGCGGCGGCCGCGCCCTCGGAGCCCCCTCGCGGCCGGCGGCCGCCACCCCTCCACCCGCCACCTCCGCCGATCGGGCGCCGTAAGTGCCCGAGATCACGTCGGCGGGCTTCGGTACGGCGGCTGCCGTGGTCCGTCGTCGTGCCGCCGCCGCGCTACATCGAGCCGAACGCGACGTACGCGATCTGTCGTCGCGTCGAGGGCCGCCGCTTCCTCCTGCGGCCGGACGGGAAGCTGACCTCGCTCTTCGTCTATGTGCTCGCCCACTGCACGGCGAAGCTCGGGGTGACCATCCACATGGTCACGGTGATGAGCACGCACTTCCACCTCGTCGCGACCGTGCCGAACGGCGACGTCAGCGACTTCATGCACGAGCTCGACACGCACCTCGCTCGAGCCATCCAGGTGCTCCGCCGCTACGTCGTCGGCGTGGTCTGGGCGCCGGGGAAGCTCTCCATCGTGCAGCTGCACACCGCGGAGGCCGTGGCGCACCAGATCGCCTACGCGATGGTGAACCCCGTGGCGGCAGGGTTGACCTGGAAGCCGAGCGACTGGCCCGGGCTCAACCCTTCGATCGACGAGCTCGGTGAGCGGACGCTCTCCGAGCGCAAGCCGGACTACTACTTCACCGGCAAGACCTGGGCGCCGCGCACCTCGGTGAAGCTCGAGCTGCCGATGGCGTGGTTCGAGAGCGAAGACGAGGCGCGGGACGCGATCGCGCGGCACCTCGAAGCGCAGCTCCGCTGGGCTCGGGCCGAGGTCCGCGCCCGGGGCTGGAAGGTCATGGGACCGACGCGCGCGCAGAACGTCTCGCCGTACAAGCGCGCCAAGACCTTCGAGGCGCGAGGCACGCTGCGCCCGCACATCGCCGCCGGGCCCGGGCAGACCGAGGCGCGGATCGCCGCCATCGAGCAGCTCGTGGAGTTCCGGCGCAGGCACCGCGAGGCGAAGCGTCGCTGGTGCGCTGGGGATCGCGACGTTGTCTTTCCCGCGGGGACCTACTGGATGGTCAAGCACCACGGCGCTCGCGTGGAGCCCTTCCCGTAGATCGGGCTCGATCCCGAAACTCCTCTACCGACCTCAGCGGCCTTCGGGACCCTGAGGTGCGCGCGTTCCGTCGCGGGGAGCGCCGTGGGGCTCGAGACGGGCGTCCGGCGGGGCGGGGTCTCGCAAACCGCCCGCCCTCGCAGGTCGCGAAAATGCGCGACCCCGGCCGACGCCTCTACACATCGCAAACCGTCTTGCCGGCGACCCAGGTTCGGGTCTCGCTAACTTCGAGCAGGTGTCCGGATTTCGCCTCTATGGACCCACCCACGGCGCAAGCTATGTCAGAGCACGGTGGCACCTGAACCTGCCGCAAGCTTTCTTGGCAGAGACCCTGGTTTGGGTCTCGCTCGCTTCCGCATCGCCGAGTGCTCAGGCTGTGATCTGCACCCCCTGTTCGCGTGACGCGCGGTGTGGGTACTATTCTGACGGCGTGACTTGATGGCGGTATGCCCACCGATCTTCCCGCACCAAATACGGGGCGGGTGAGTTGGCTTCCTCTCCGCGAACTCGTACCACCGCCGTCTGACAGTCCGAGCACGGCGACTCGACCGCAAGCGACTCCCCGCACGTCGAGGTGCCCTGGTCCGAGTAGAACAGCGCGACTCCCTGTCCCAATATTTCCGCACCAAGCGATCTCGGGCAGCAGGCCCCGAGATACGTCCAACTGTCAGTCTCATCGGGGTACACCCACCTTAAACCGACCACAAGGGCAGTCTGCGACTCGTCACACACTCGCCAGCCGTCGACGCGGTCGCTTTCGCCCTCGCACCCCGGGGGCCATCGTGACGAACGGCCCTGCTCAGAGAGAAGGCGCGAACAGGGGACGACCTCCTCGTTCACGTAGCACTCGGCCCGCGGGGCCGCGCACGCCTCGACCCATGACACACCCAGCGTAGCGCCGGAGTAGGCGGGATCGAGTTCTGCTCCGCCTCGGCCGGGCGAACAAGAACTGCAACAGAGGACGAGCGACAGCGCGAGAGGAGTTGTGAGGTCGCTCGTCCTCAAGCGGACTCTCGCGGACGACTTGGTTGCCGGCACGAGCGTTAGTCTCGGCAGCACGCTCGACCGCTCGGATTCGAGGCTCCTGATCTGGTCGGCGTACACCGAAGGAAATCCGCGACTGGCATGCCAGTAGGGTACGCCTTCCGGCGAGATTCGCCCGTGGCCTCTAAGTTCGTGCTTCACCGGAAACCGCGGGACTGACCGAACAGAGGCTTGAGTTCGCCGAACAGGCGGCGACAGCTCGGCTCTGCAACTCCGGGGACACGAACGTGACGCCTCCAGCGCCCGGACGTCCGGCGCTGGCCACAGCCCGGGAGCGCCGTGGGGCTCGAATGGGCGGCCGGGGCGCCCGGATCTCGCCGCTATGAACCCTCCCAAGGTGCAAGCTAGCCTCCGAGCACGGCGCCACTTACAGCCATCGCGACCCTTTTTGCCAGAGACCCTAATTTTGGGGCTCTCCTCACCCATTCGTGGGTCACGGTCGTGCAGGAAGAGGGGGGCAGAGCCCACCGAGCTTGAGCATCGCAAGGGCGATCAGGGGCGCATGAGAGTGGAAGCCGAAGGCGAGCCGGGTGAGG